>ENA-UOWE01000194-UOWE01000194.1-activated-sludge-metagenome-genome-assembly--contig:-NODE-194-length-91715-cov-10.778748_pt1 | contig 91715 bp, 68 predicted proteins | sample MGYA00249841_ERZ761562 | MGnify/ENA primary metagenome ERZ761562 (study PRJEB28883, sample SAMN05720200) | activated sludge metagenome | isolation source: Anaerobic digester | place: Japan... | reverse complement strand
CCGACAGAGGTTCCCCTCAAAACCCGTACCAGAACGCTCACTGAGAATTGCTGATCCGACGGGAATGGCCGGGTGCCGGCGGACGAAGATATGGTAAACTAGGGCGCCCGTGAAAACAACGCCGGCGAGGAGGGAGATAAACATGAATCGAAAGATGCACCGCAGCGCTCTTCTGGGGCTGGTATTCTTCCTGATGGTCTGGGGCGCGGCCTCCGGAAGCGCCGTTCAGGTCGCCGATCCTGCGCGGATCGAAGTGACCGGCCTCGTGAGCAGAGGGGAAGACGGAGCCGCGTGGCTGAAGTTCGACGGCCGTGACGTCCTTGTCACTCCCGGCTACATGATCGGTCGGGATCTGCGCGTCACCGCGATCCGGAACGACAGCGTCATCCTCTATCGGCCCGCCGCGCGGCAGTATTTCGCTGTTTCGCCGAACCTGCCGCTCCGCCCCCGGAAGGACCGCTCGGACGTGATCTGGAGCGGCGCACTTCCTCTGTGGAAGGCTGTCCGGATGATCGCGCTCGCCTACGGAAAGGATTACATCTGCCACAGCACGACTTCGGCGGACGCTTTTCCGCAGAGCCGCGCCCGCGACATGAACTCGATGCTCGAGCATGTCGTAACGCCTCATCACCGCTTCAGGGGGGAGGACGGGGTCATTTTCGTGGCGCCGGTGAACATCCTCGGGGCGGGCTGGCAACGGTTTCTCAGGAGCACCCAGAACTACGACAGCCGAGTGCTGACGAAATGGTTCCCGGCGCTGGCCGCGAAGGGAACGCTCATCAGCGACGGGAAGGACATCTCTCGGGCCATCGAGTCGATCAGCCGCTCGACAAAGGTTCCGATCTCGTGGCGTGGACAGCGCAAGGCGGCCCTCTACTGCTCGATGAAGGACAGGCCGTGGTACGAAATTCTCGAATACATCCTCGTTTTCAACGGGTTCGGGATCGTTCCGACGCAGCAGGGGCTCGTGATCGACGGCGGAGCGAAGTAAGGTGCCGGCCGGTACATATTCTGGAACATATATAAATATCGTTCTTGTAGCCGGGCTTTTTCTGGCGCCCCCTGGCTGGGGCCCGTTGCAGCCTCGATGCGCCGCGGCGGAATCGGCGGGAGCCGGGGCGTTCAAGGGCGAGGTCGAGATCGACATTCTCAGCCAGTGGACCGGAACCCAGTCGGGATACCGGGAGCGGCCGAACTATTTCCTCGTCAGGAGCCTCCCCGAGTTGCAGATTTTCTGGGAGAAGCACGCTTCCGGCGAGCCGATGCCCAACGTGGATTTCGAAAACCGGATGCTGTTTCTTTGGGTATCCGGACCCTCGCTGAGCGGGTTTCACGTCGTGAAGGCCGTGCGCGTGGTGCGGAACGGGCAGAGATACATCCTGGAGCTGGATCTCCGGCGATCCGATGCCGCCGGGGCCGGCAGCTGGCGGAATCCCTGGCTGATGGCGCTGCTGCCGAAATTCCGGGGCGACATCGAGGTCGTCCGCAGGGGAGACGCGACGGCGGGGGAGGCGGAACGGATGCCTCTCGCGACTATCCGCGATATGGGGGGCGGCCAGGCCGGAATGGCCGCCATCACGAAGGTCTCTTCCGGAGGAGGTGCGGCGAAGACCTCTTCTTCCGTCTCCGGTTCCGGTGGCGTGACGAAAGCGCCCGTGAACCCGCCGAAAGCGGGTGCGACAACCCCGGCTCAGCCTGTCGCACGGCCGGCCGAAACGGCCGGCGGGAAGGCGGCCCCGGACGACGGAAAGGGCGATGCGTCTGCCGCCGGACAGGCTCCGGCGGCCACGGCGACCGCCGAGCCGGATCCCTTCGGCGACGCCTTCAACCTCGATTTCTGACGCCTTTTGTCTGTGAGTATTGTGTGTATTGTATAATATTCGTTATTCTGCCGGAGACCGGACATGATTCAGGCATACATCGGTGATGGGAAGGGGAAGTCGACGGCCGCGCTCGGGCTGCTGATACGAGCGCTCGGCGCGGGGATGCGGGTCGGCATCATCTATTTCGACAAGGGGAACAAGACGTATTCGCACCACGAGTTGAACGTGCTGGAACGGCTCGGCGTGCGCCATTGGGTGACCGGGCTCGAGCGGATGCAGCCGGACGGGCGATTCCGTTTCGGAACCACCGAGGAAGACAGGAGGGAAGCCGGGCGGGGTCTCGCGATCGTCCGGTCCGCGATCGCGTCGGGAGAATTCGATCTCCTGGTGCTCGACGAGATCATCACGGCGGCGAGCTTCGGCCTGATCACGCCCGAGGAGTTGACGGCCCTGATTTCCGATCGGAAGGCGTCGGGCGGAAGCCTGGAGCTGGTTCTCACAGGGCGGTGCGCGAACGAGGAGATGCTTGCCGGCGTCGACCTGATCTCTCGCGTCACGAAGGTGAGGCACTACTTCGACAGCGGAACGAAGGCCCGCCCCGGCATCGAATACTGAGTTTCCGCCGGGCTATCTGCCGAAGCTGATCTCGTCCGGCAGTTCGTTCACGTCGTCGGATCTTCGCGGAAAGTGTTTCGCAAGCGACTCGCCGGCGATGCGTACGCCGTCGATCAGCCCCGCAAGAAACTCGCCTTTGCGGAAGCGGTCGAGGGCCGCGTCGCGGACTCCTTCCCAGAAGCCGGCGTCGACGCGCTCGTCGATTCCCGCATCGCCGAGGACGGCGAAGAGTCGGCTGTCCGTCGCAAGATAGAAGAGGACGCCGTTTCGTTCTTCGGTGTCGTTCATGCCGAGTTCGTCGAACACCTGCTTCGCCCGCTCGACGGGGTCGTCGCAGACGCTTTCGATATGGATGCGGATCTCGCCGGAGGTGCGCAGTTCTGCGGCTTGGATCGCCCTGATCAGTTGTTTCGTCTCTTCCTCGGAGAAAAAGTCGCAGGGCTGATCGGCGGAGGGGTGCGGCGTGTTCGCGCTCATCGGTCGCTCTGCTCGGCCATCGGTCAGGAGGCTCTCGAGGTGGCCAGAGTCTGGCGGAGCTTCACGATGGTGGAGGGCGCCGTATAGCCGGAGACTGTCGCGTTCGGATAGACGCGGCAGCCGGGCGCCATGACGGTGCCGGGATTGGTGACGCTGTTGCAGCCCAGCATGCAACCGTCGCCGAGGATGGCCCCGAACTTCCGCATGCCGGTCTTGTAGCCGGTGCCCGCGGCCATGACCTTCACCTCGGTGCCGTCGTTCTTGAGATTCGACAGCTTGGTGCCGGCCCCGAGGTTCACGTGGCTTCCGAGAATCGAGTCGCCGACGTAGTTGAAATGCGGCGCCTTGGCGTCGGGCAACAGTATCGACCTCCCCAGTTCGGATGCATGGCCGACGACGGCATTGTCGCCGATGATCACATGGCCGCGGATATACGCGCCGTGACGGATCTCGACGTTGTTGCCGATGATGGCGGGGCCGATGATCATGGCGCCGGCCTGGACTTTCGTGTTCCGGCCGATGAAGATATCCTCGCCCTTCAGCCAGGCACCGTCCTCGACGATACCCAGGATCTGCGGCTCGACCATTTTTCCGACGAATCCCTGCTGGATGCGTTTCAGGATGTCCCAGACGTAGGTGAGGTCTTCGAACCCGCGGATGTGTTGTTCGAACAGTTCGGGGCAGGGAAACCCTTCCAGGTGCTTGAAAAAGTCGGAAAACGTGAGCATCGGATCCTCCGGTCAAGAATGACTGTCCAGCGCGGTCATCATACTATGAGCTCCCGCCGGCCGACAAGCGGCGGTTTCAGGGGCGCGGGGGGTGTGATATCCTGTCGCGTCATGACTTCCCGACGCTCGGTTCTCCTCGTCATCCTGATCTTCCTGGCGAACGCCGGGCTGCTGCTGGTGCGCGAGCAGCAGGTCACCGGCGACCCGTGGAACTTCCCCGTCGACGACGCGTGGATCCACATGACGTTCGCCCGCAACCTGGCGTTCGGCCTGGGGTTTGGCGTCAACCCCGGGGAGCCCGTGGCCGCCTCGACGAGCGTCAGCTGGGCGCTCTGGCTGGCCGTCCTCCATCGTGCCGTCGCCGGTTTCGGCATGCGTGCGGTCGTTTTCGCGGTCAAGGGAAGCGGCGTCCTGCTTGCGGTCGTCGCCATCATCGGGGCCATGCGCCTTCTCAAACGATTCATAGATGATGATACTGATCGCGCCGTGGCCGGCCTGCTTCTGATTTTTTCGTATCCCCTGGCATGGGGGGCTCTGTCCGGCATGGAGGTGGCCCTGTGCGCGGCCTGTGCGATCTGGGCGCTCGACTACCAGGTGTCGGCGTGCGGCGATTCGCCGGGACCCCGGGACCGGGAGATCTCCATTGCCTGCTGGAGCCTGGCTTTCCTGGCCCGGCCGGAGAACGTCCTGTTGCTCGGCCTCGCGCTGCTCATCTTTCTCGCGCACGAGCGGGAGAGCCGCCTCCGGCTCGCGGGGCGATTGCTGCTCATCGCCGGTCTCTGCGTCGTGCCGTTCGTCCTGTTCCATGCGGAGATCGCCGGCCAGCCGTTCCCGCACACCTTCACCTCCAAGATGACGCCCCGGGCCCTTCCCCGGGCGATCGTCGAAATGCCCGCGGCGGAGGCGATGCGGGCGGTCGCCGGAAGCGTTCTCGATCATCTCCGGGTCGGGGTCGAGTTCCTGCTGCTTGAAAGCCCGTTCGTCGGGCTTCTCTATCTCGCGGCGCCCTTCCTTGCCTGGAAAACCGGATTCGGGCGGTCGGCGCCGCCGGCCCTGTCCGCCGGCATGGCCATGGCCTGGATTGCCCTTCCCCTGCTGGCCGTATCGGTCGGCATCCTGACGGGCTCGATGTATTACACGGTCCATCATGGGAGATATATACCGCAGACGATACTCATGGCGGCGTTCTGCGGGATAGCGGGCTTTCACCGGTTTTGGAACGCGACCGGCCGGTCCCGGTGGATCGTTCTGCCGCTGCTGTTTTCGCTCGTGTTCGCTCTCGACCGCCAGGTCGAGCTTGCGGAGGACCATGCCCGGGAGTGCGACATCATCCGACGAATCCACGTCTCGCTCGGAAAATGGCTGAACGAACTGCCGAAAGGCCTGACCGTCGCCCTCAACGACATCGGCGGCATGGCGTATTTCGGCGGGCAGCGAATCATCGACCTGGAAGGGCTCGCCTCGCCCGAGACCAACTCCTGGCGCCGCCAGGGACGCATAGATCTCTTTCTCGAACGTGTCAAACCCGATCTTCTCATCATCTTCCCCGGATGGTTTCCCGAGATCGCGTCCCGGCCTGAAATATTTCGCCCGATATTTATTCGCACCGTCGAGGAAAATATCACCGGCGGCGGCAACGTGAAAGCCGTCTATCGCATGCCCTGGAGCCGCGGGCTTCCCGACCCCTGGCCGGCTCTTCCGCCAAGCGGACTTCCGACGGACGTCCCTGTGCCGCCGTTGCCGGAGAGACACGAATGACGCCGACCGCCGGGGGCTTCGGGATGGCCTTCCTGAGTGGAGCGCTTCTCGTTCTGGCCCATCTGGCCACGGCGGTCATCCAGCGCGATCCGTGGCTGGTTCGGGAATGGATCGAGACGGGCCCGGCCGGGATTCTGCCCGATCCGTGGTGGTTTCCGGTTCTTGTCGGGACATCGATCGCGGCCTGGGCCGCATGGTCGTGGGTCCACTCGCTGAACGCCGTCGCTCGAAGGGTCTGCGGCAGGCTGTCGGCGTCATGGGGGAGACCGGCGGTATGGCTGTTCCTGCTGTTCTCGCTTCTGCCGCAGCGCGTCATGGACGACAACAGCGGATACGTTTTCCTGACCGCGGACAACCCCGTCTGGTGGCTCGTCTGGGAGATGGATTGGGCTCGAACCCTGCTTGCCCTCGACCTCGTGTTTCGATTGATCGACCTCGAGCCGGCTATAACGGGCACGACAGCGGATGATCGTGGAGGGCATCCGCCTCTTGGGCCATCCATGCGAACGCTCGCCGCTCTGTCGCTCTTCAGCCTGTGCGTTCCGATGCTCATCTGGCACGTCGCCATGGGCGGGGTTCCTCACGTGCAGGACGAGATCATTCAGGAATGGCATGCGAGACTGCTCGAGAAAGGCCGGTTGACGGGCCCCGAGACGAGCGTCCGGTCGTCGTTTCAGACTGCCGGCATCGGAGACAACGGGAAGGCGCTGTTTTCGACGTATCAGCCGGCGTTCGCGTATCTGCTGTTCATGGCGCGACGGATCGGGGCTGGGGGCCTGCTGAATCCGGCTCTCGGGGTGGCGGCGTTCTGGCTCCTGTATCTGATTCTCAGACGTTCGCACGGCGAGGAGACGGCGCGGACGGCTCTCTGCATCGGGCTCGTTTCGCCGTTTGCCCTGCTCATGCAGGCCGGCCTGATGAACCATGTGTTCATGCTGTTCCTGATCGTCACGGGTGCGTTTTCTCTCGATACGGCTGAACGCGGGCATCTCCGGACGGCGGCCGTCATGGGCGGCCTTGCGCTTGGCCTGGGATGGATGACCAGGCGGGTCGACGCCGTCGCCATGCATCTCGCGTGGCTGGCGGCCTGGTTCTTGTTCGTCGGGTCCTGGATGAAGCGGGGGGTCTGGGCGCTGGTCGCGCTTGCTCTTTCGGCTGTCGTCCTGGTGATGAACATGCGGCTGACCTCCCTGGTCGCCGGCGATTCGTTGTATATCATCCGCCATGGTCAAACGGTCATGCATGACCTCGCGCAGTTCGAACTCGGCAGGCATTTCGCGAATCTCACCGACAACCTGTGCGGCCTGGGTGTTTTCGCTTCTGGCGGCATCATCGCCGCACTCGCCGGAATCGGCCTGCTGCGGCCCTTGGCTCGGGGCGCGGCCGGCGTCGTCGAACGATTCTTCCTGATCAACGCCGTGTTCATCGTTCTCGGATACTCGGTCTACGATTACCAGGATTTCTGTTTCGGTCCGAGATATTTCTTCTCTCTTCTGCCCCTGGCGACAATTGCGGCCGCTCTCTTCCTGACCCGGCTCTGGAATGAAGGACTTGCTCACGCGTCCCGGCGTCTCCTCGCGGCTGGTGTCGCCGCATCGGTTTTGCTCACCGTGACGCAGGCATGGGCGGTTCTCGGAAGCGAATTCTGGCACATCAACCCGGCGTTTTCCCGGTTTGTCGACGGGTTTCGGGGAAAGCCGCGCATTCTGTTCGTCTCCAGTCCGACGCGGCAGCGGCTCGATCTCGCGCGTCACCTGCAGAACGAGTGGCGTTTTTCCGGGCAGGAGATCATGGCGCTCCTTTCCGCCGATTTCATCGATACGGCCGGATTGAGAGGCTTTCTGGACCGCATAAGCCCCCCGACCAAGGAACTGTGCGTGAAATATATCGAACAATATCAAGAGATGAACAGGTTCCGCCGTCCGGAACGGTATGGAATCAACGTGTATGAAGTTCCCCGGCTCAACACCGTCGACCCGCTCACGCAGGAGGTCGTTCTCGCGATCGACCGGGGCGACGAGGCAAACGAGGCTCTTCTCCGGGCCCTTCCCGGGCACGAGCCTCTTCTGGTGCGCAGGACGCCGGACGGCTACGTCGCCGAGCCGTACCGCCAGGCCGGCGTCGCCAGGTTCGACGACCTGCTCGTGCCCTGACCTCGGCCGCGTGATACGATGCCCGATATGAGCGACGATACGATGAATGGCGGTCCGGCACGATGGGCCGGGTGGGCATGCAGCCTTCTCGTAGCAGCGGCCTTCGTCGGCTATGCGGTGGTACTGTACGACGCGATGCCCGAATCGACGTTCGACGATGCCTACATGTTCGTCCGCTATGCCGCTCATCTCCTCGAGGGAAAAGGCATCGCGTGGAATCCCGACGGGGCGCAGGTATTCGGCGCAACCAGCCTTCCGTATATGCTCCTGGTCGCTGCCGGCTTGAAGATCCTGCCGCTCCCGCCCGGAACGATCCTGCTGCTGCTTTCGTGGAGCGTGGGCCTCGCGGCGCTACTGGGACTCTGGATCGTCGGCGTCCGGAACGTCGAAAACAGTCTTCTGCGGAACCCTGTCTTCGTCGGAGCGTTTCTGTTTCCGCTGGTTCTCGTGCTCAACATCTTCCCCATGAACGCCGTCACGGGGATGGACACGACCCTGTCGTTTGCTTCGCATGTGATCCTGATCGGTGCCGTGTTGTCCTTCTGCCGGCAGCCCGGCGTCGGAGCCCTTTCCGTCGTGGTTTTGGCTGCCGGGGCAGCCCTTGCCGTTCGGCCCGAAAATGCCGTTTGCGCGCTTCTGTTTCCGATGCTGAGCATCGTCGCCCGCCGGCCCGAGTCCATGCGCCGCTGGATTGCCGCGTTCGTCGCCGGGTTCGCTCTGCTGTGCCTCCTGGATGGCGGTCTCAAATTCGTGCTTTTCGGGCAGTTCTTTCCGCTTGGCGCGCACGCGAAAACCTTCGCGTCGCTCGCGGGATATACGGGAAAGGGTGACTGGAATCATGTCGCGTATCTTCAGGATTTTCTCACCAATGGCATGATGTTCTTCTTCACGCTGGTCATCTGCGTGGAACGGCGGTCTCTCGCGTGGATGGTCGCTTTCCTTGCCCCGATGGCGGCGACGTTTGCCTGCTTTTTCACGTTCATTCCCGTGATGGGGTTCGATGCGCGGTATCAGTGTCCGTTTCTTCCTTACCTGATGATCGGTTCGCTGCTCGTTCTCGACCGATTTCTCATGGAAAAAGGCGGATGGCGGCCATGGAGGCGAAACGCCGCACGCTTTGCCGCCGCCTGTGTGATATTTGCGGGCTTTCAGAGTCCCGCCTTGCCGGAATCGTTCGCCGATCGGTATCTTCGTGACGAAGGGCTTCCTCCCGCGAGGGTTGTCACGAGCGCTTCCAGGCCCCTCGAGCAACTGGATTTCTGGCAGAATATCGTGGGTTTTTCATCTCTTTTGCAGCGCCTTCCCCGCGACATCACCATCGCCGCGACCGAACACGGCTATGCCGGTGCCGGTAGTCCCGACGTCCCAATCATCGACCTGAGCGGTCTCAACAGTCCCGAATACGCCCTCGAGGAGTTTTCCGCCGACCGGGTGATGGCCGCGAAGCCAGATCTGATCTGGCTTCCGCACCCCCACTACACCGTGCGCGTGAAACGGATTCTTCTCCACCCGCGATTTCTGCAGGAATACGAACTGTACGAGGGGGCGTTCAATTTCGGCGTCGCACTGGCCCGGAACGGGCCCCGGTATGGGGAGATCCGCCGGACCTTTCTCGGCGTCGCAACCATCCTGTATCCCGATGCGGATATGCTTGAATATATAGTGAATGACATATATGATGCTCCTTCCGGAGCGGGCGAGCCTGCCTCTGCGACAACGCCGGCCGGAGACTGAAGCGCACTCCGTTTCGCCCGGCGGCGAAGGGCCGGCGGCAGGCGCTTTCCCGGAGCCAGGGTTCAGCCCCTGCCGGCGGTGCAGACGTCGCGGAGTCCGCAGGCGGCGCAGATTTCGGCGTTTCTTCCGTGGGTGCAGTCCCCGGAAATGCCGAGATGGCAGAGGGCGAAATCGTATCTGACCGGGTCTTCCGGCGAAAGACGCCGCAGGGCGGCCGTGACCTCCTCGGCCGTCTTCCAGTCGTCCGTGGCTCGGCGCGTGAAACCGAGGTTTCTGGCGATCCTGCTGATGTGCCGGTCGAGAGGCATCAGAAGCGCCGACGAGGGGATTTGCGGCCACAATCCCAGATCGACGCCGTCGTCCGGGCGAACCATCCAGCGGGTGAACATCATCCAGCGTTTGACCGCTCCGCCTTTGGCGGGATCGGGGAGGAGGTGGGCAAGGCCGCGTGTCGTCGGGCCGTTCCCGTCGTCGGCGGCGGCGTTCGCGAGGTCGGTGTGGAGGGCGATCAGACCGTCTTTCAACGAATGTTTCGCCCGCCACCCGATCAGAAAGCTTTCGAACAGGCCGCCGCGCAGCGCTATGACCGTGCCCCCGGCGTGAACCAGACGCGAGATTTCATTTCCCGTGCTGAGCCGATACCCCGGCCATCCGCCGCGCAGTTTCCGCTTCTTGCACGCGACTTCCAGCAGCCTTTGGTCGGCCCGGCGGAGAATCTCTTCCGTCACGCGGGTGAACACCTCCAGTTTCCCGTATGCCAGCATTGCGGAGAGAAGGCCGACGATCTCGATTTCCTGCCGGGATCCGCCGGAGACGAGGAAGCGGCGGGGAAACGATACGGGATCGAGGGCGGCCCGCTCGATTGAGGGGTGCCCGGCCAGTATCGCTTCCAGCCGCCGCTTCAGAAGGGCAGCCCCGTGAGGGGCGCCGGTCATCAGTAGTGGAACGAGCTGCCGCCGACGAACTCGCGCAGAATCGAGGTCGGGGGCACTTCCTTCGGGTCGAGAGGCTTGAACAGGGAGAGGAGGCGCAGAATGCGGCGCGCTTCGCTGTATGACGGGTTGTCGGGCTGGATGTCGGCATACAGCGGTTCGGCGATGGTCTTCAGCACGCACAGCTCGTAGGGGATGGCGGAGTTGAACACCATGTCGGCCTTTTCCTGGAAGGGAAAGATGTTGCGCTCCTCGCCGCGCCGGACGGACGGCCAGCGCTGGATGGTGTCGGCCGCGGCATAGCTGCGATATTTCTGGTCGCGCACGGTGCGCCTGATCAGGCGGGTGTCCGTCGTCGAAATGCGGTTGTAGTCGTCGATGACGAGTTGGGTCAGGGCGGAGATGTAGATCTTGAACTTCGCGGAAGCCGGGACCGTCGAGGTCAGCTCGTCGTTCAAGCCGTGGATCCCCTCGATGATGAGGATCTGGTCTTCGTTGATGCGCAGGGGCGTTGTTTCCTTGCGGCGCATTCCCGTGGCGAAGTCGTATTTCGGGATCTGGATCTCGCGGCCCTGGAGGACGGCGGCGAGGTGTTCGTGGATCAGGTCGAGGTCGAGGGCGTGGATGTCTTCGAAGTCGTAGTCGCCGCTCTCGTCGCGCGGGGTCTGGTCGCGGTTGAGGAAGTAGTTGTCGAGGGAAAGGGCGATCGGGCGCAGGCCGTTGACGCGCAGCTGGATGCAGAGACGCTTGCTGAAGGTCGTCTTGCCTGAGCTGGAGGGGCCGGCGATCAGCACCATGCGGGCCGTCTTGCGTCGGATGATCTCGTCGCCGATGATGCCGATCTTCTTCTCGTGAAGGGCCTCGGCGACCTTGATGAAGTCGGACACCTGGCCGGTCTGGATCATGTGGTTGAGGCGGCCGACGTTGTTCGCCTCGAGGATCTTGCCCCACTCCTTGCTCTCGCGATACACCTGGAAAATCTTGGGCTGATCGGCGATGCCCGACGGTTTCGTCGGGTCCTTCGCATCGGGGAACAGCAGAACGAAGCCGTTCGCATACTGCTTCAGTTCGAAGACGTTCAGGTAGCCGGTCGAGGGGACCATCGGGCCGAGATCGAGGTCGATATATTTCCAGCACGATACGACGCCGATGTCGTCGTTGTTGATGTTCTGGACGAGGCGCGCCTTTTCGGGATATCCTTCCTTCTTGAACATCGCCGAGGCTTCGGCGCGGCTCAGCGTGCGTTTTTCGAACACTTCGTTCTTGCCGATGATCGCCGTCATGCGGTCCTTGATGAAGCCGAGAATCATCTCGGAGACGGGGACGTCGGTATAGAAGTCGTAATAGAACGCGTTTCCGATCGAGTGGCCGATGACCAGACGGGCGTTCCGGTACATCTCGAGCACGGCGCGCGCGAGGACGAAGGAGATGCTTCGCCTGTAACACTCCTGGCCGGCGCTCGAGCGGTAGTCGAGAAACTCCACCCTGCAGTCCATCGTCGGCGCGTAATCCAGGCCGCGGATGTCGTTGTCGACTCTCGCGCAGAGGAGCGGAAGATGCGGCTCGGTCGTGATCGTCTTCGCTATTTCCAGAAGGGGCGTCCCTTTCTCGATGACGTGGGTCGAACCGTCTTTGAGCGTGATCGTGATCTGATTTTCCTTCGGATCTTTATCGGTGTCCATGGTATCTCCCTGTTGGTGATGTAAACAAAGGTTCTTGAGCGCGGAAAAAGCGGCCCGTGCATGGCGCAGGGCCGTTCTGAGACGTGTTCAGAGGCCTCGGCGCCGGCCGGCGTGCGGCGAGACGATACGCGGAATGACCCGGAATTGCGCGAGGCGGCGGCAGTTCATCTCTCTCAATACGCCGTGCCCCGGCAGGGCCGGCTTCGTTCCTTTCCTTGAAACGTCGAGTTTCGTTGTTTCTCTTGTATAACCGGATGAACCTATCATCCCCCCGCGGTGCGAGTCAAGACGTTCGTCCCGAATTTCCCCGGCGGCTTGCCAAAGCGGAGCGGGGCAGGTATCCTGTCGTTCCCGGCCGGACGGCCGGGCAGATTCCACGGAGGCAGGATACGCCGTATGACGATGGCACCTCAGCGACAGCTAACAGACGAACAGGTTGCGGAACTTCGGAAAGAGAAAATCGAACTGAACCGGCACGCGCGCCGCATGACCGGCATGAAAGCCGTCTGCAAGGGCAAGAGCGAGGGAATGCTCGAGTGCGAGACCCGCGAGGGACGCTGCCCCGAGTTCGACACCTGTCACAAAGGCTGATCCGTTCGACTCGCCCGGCAGACGCTGGATACCCGGAACTGCCGGGCGCCGTTTCGCGAACGCGGAGGGGAATCGTGTCTCCCGGCGGCCCTCAGGGATGGGCTTTTTTCAGCGAGGTTTCCAGGCGGGCCAGGAGGCTTTTTGCCCGCTCCGTGTCCGTCCCGTGGACGGCTTGATACTTCAGCGCCTCGATCAGGCTTCGCATATCCCCCGTGACCGAACAGGCGTATCTGGTCCATTCGGGATTCATCTTTTCCGTGAAGGCAACTCCCGCGTCGGTCCGGTCCAGATCGCCGTTTCGAGCGGCTTTGACGACCAGTTGGTACAGCTTTCCGTTCAGGTTCGCCAGGCGTTCGAGCTGACGCGTGCGCTCGTCGGGCGAAAGCTTGGGACCGCTTTGATCGAGTCGCAGATTCAGCCGTTTGATGTATGCCATGACGGTTGCCAGGTCGGACGGCTTCTGACCGTCGACGACTTGAATCGTCGGCTGCGTCGTCAGCGGAACGAACTCTCCTCCCGAACTTCGGACCGAGCACGGGATGGCGTAACTGCCCGGCTTGAGCGGCAGGTTGACGTTGTGAAACCGGACCATGAGCCAGGAGTTCGGCCCGCTGCCCTCGAGAGCGGCGCGTTGGAGGAGGAGGCGCCGCGAATCGACGTTCATCGTTTCACGGGCCGTCGTCTCGACGCCGTTTCTATAGATGCCGATATCTGAAGAGCTCTGGCTTGCGAGACTCCATCGCGCAGGGAACTCGATGCGCAGGTCGCTGACGTTCTGCCCGTTTGCGAATACCAGCAGATCCGCGTTGCCGACCGTCGTTCCGGCGAATGGAAACTCGCCGACGCTGAGTTCCGCCGAAACGGTGCTGGTTTTTCCGAACTGTTTCCGGAACTCGTCGAGGTAGAGGCGGGCGATCTCGGCCGAATGGATGATCAGGACGTTTTCGTCATTCGTGCGGTTTCCGTTCGATGACGCGTTTTCCGAGCCCAGCACGACGACGGGGTCTTCCCCTGTCGGGTCGATGATGAACAGTTTGTTGTGGAATTTCCCCGATCCGCCGTGGATGACGACCGGAATTCCCGCCTCGGTCAGACGTGCGAACTCGCCGAACGGGCCCGTGCTGCGATAGAGAATCCGGTCGAAGATGCCGCTGATCCGGAGCTTCTCCTTGTGCTTCGTGACGAGGACGTCGCCGAGATCGTCCGCCGTGAAGGCGAACTGCATGAAATAGATCTCCTTGCGGGCGGCCGAGAGCAGTTCGATGATCCTCGCGTTCGGGTTGTCTTCGGGGGCGAAGAGAGGCTCGAGACGAGCCGTTCCGACCTTGATCTCGCGTCGTGAGGCGAGCCTCGGCGAGGAGATGCCGAACTGGTGCTTCTCGTACATTTCCTCGAGCTCGGCCGTGTAGACTTCCGCCAATTCGGGCGAGTCGATCCAGACGGCATTGTTCACGTTTCTATAGCTGCAGGTATCCGTCAGGTTGTAGCTGCCGGTCCAGACCCATCGGCCGTCGCGAACGGCGAATTTGTTGTGCATGAGGGCGGCGCGGTTTTCGTCGTCATGCACCTGGATGCCCGCGTCGACGAGGCGCTGGATGAAGGGGTTCAGTTTCGGGGAAACGGCAGCCGCGCGCGACCCGGAATGCAGAATCTGTTCTTCGTTTCCCGCCGGGTCGGCTTCCTCGTCACCCTCCTCGACCGGAGCCTGGCGGAACAGGTAGTTGTCATTGTCGACGACGAGGCGGATGGCGACCCCGCGTTTGTGAGCGCGGATCAGCGCATCGACGATGTTGTCGAGTCGGATTTCGTAGAAGGCCATGTCGAGCGTCGACTCGGCGGCGTCCACGAACGAGATGAATGCGTCATCGAGGCCTTCCGCCTCGGGCGTGGAGGGGCCAAAGGCGACGTTGATCGGCTGACGGGAGACATCGGTTCTCGGCGCCGCCTCCCCAATTCCATGAGATGCGAGCATGACGGCGAGGAGGGCGGCGGCGATCGTCGTTCGGGAGCATAGATTCATCGAAGACCCCTCGGAAAGCGAAATGGAGGAAAAAACCGATTCAATGGTACGCAAAACTGGAGCGTTCTTCCAGCGGCAGAAAAGAAAAGACTTCCTGAGCCGAGCGGAGGCCCAATGCAACGCCAGGGACGTGCGTCAGGCCGTCAATGCTTGCGGCCGGCAAACGACCAGACTTCGACGCCGATCGCAGGGATTTCCAACGTCACGCCGTTTTCGACGTCGGCGTGCGAGACGGCCATCTCGCGGCGATCGAACGATGTGCGTGAAAACACCTTGCCGTCTCCGACGAGCCGCACCCAAGATCCGGCCTGGAGCTTCAGCGTGAACTTGGCTTTGAGGTGCTGGTCGCCGTTGTACAGAACGATAAGGGTTTCCCTGGGTTTCGTCGCATCGCGCCAGATCAAGCCGATGGAGAGCGGCGTGGAGCCGTACACCTTCTCGACGGCGCGGCACGAGGTTGCATCGGCTTCGCGCAGCAGCCGGCCCTCGGGCGAACGCCTGAACTCGATCAGACCGCGGTAGAAATCGAAGACCTGGCGGTGCCGTTCGCGCAGGCCGTAATCGACGGCGTTCACGCCGTCGCCCGCGTTGTAGGAGTTGCCGTTGCCCTTTTTGCTGCGGAGCATCTCCTGGCCCTGGGCCAGCATGGGAATACCCGGAGACAGCAGAACGGCGGCCGCGCAAAATATATTTCGCCTTATATCATTCGCCGAGGGGTGCGAGCCGTCCCGGTCCTTTCGTTCCGTGAGATGGTCCGTCAGGGTGAAATCATCGTGCGACTCGACGTAGTTCACGGATTCCCAGGGGGATGCCGCCCACAGGTCGATCGAGCCGCGCAGCACCTGGAAGAGCGCGTCGCTGCTTCCCCGGCCGTGCGCGGCTTCCTTCACGCGGTTGCGGAAATCGTCGTTCCAGTTGGACCATCCCGTGTTTTTCAGCTGGCCCTTGTTCGAGCCTCTGAAACTCCAGGGCTCGGAGATCAGGATGACGTCGGGCTTGATCGAGGTGAGGCGCTTTTCGATCTCGACGAGGGTTTCATGGTCGAGCAGTTCGGCGAGGTCAAATCGGAAGCCGTCGATGTGATACTCGCGAATCCAGTGTTCGAGACTGTCGAGAATGATGCGGCGGGCCATGGGGTTCTCGCTCTTGAAATCGTTGCCGCAACCGCTGAAATTGAGAAGAGTCAGATTGCCGTCGTGGCGGTAGAAATACTTGCGATCGATTCCCATCAGCACCTGGGGGGCGCCGGTGTGGTTGTAGACCACGTCGAGCAGGACGGCGATCCCGTGCCGGTGCAGCATGTCGACGAGGGCTTTGAACTCGTGAACCTGCGAGCCGTGCGGAGAGCGGGCGTAGCTCGTTTCGGGCGCGAAAAACAGGGAGGGCATGTATCCCCAGTGGTAGCTCCCGGGAGGATCGTCGTCGAATTCATACACCGGGAGGAACTCGACGGCATTCACCCCGAGCTTTTTCATGTGGTCGATGCCGGAGCCGCGCCCTGGCGTCGACGCCAGACCGAGATACTTGCCCCGGAGTTCCTTTTCGACGTTCGAGGTCTCGTGGCTCGTCAAGTCGCGGATCGACGCTTCCCAGATGACCAGGTCGGATTTGGCCGGGGTCTTGAACTCCTGGTCGGTCCACCCTCCGAACCCGCCGCCGGTCGCGCCGGGCTCGATGAGGATCGACGGCCCATTGTGATGGACGGAAGCGTGGCAGTACGGGTCGGGCCAGAGTTTTTTCGCGTCGAACCCCTCGCCCTCGCCGTGCGGCCCATCGACGTGGAACCCGTAAAAACAGCCCCAATGGGTGCCGGGCACGCGCATTTCCCAGACGCCGTCGGCGTCTCTGACGCCTTTCTGCGAGGCGATCTGCCGGTGCATGGCAGGATCGCCTGCGAGGTGGAGCCGGACGCTCTTCGCCCGCGGCGCGAACAGCCTGAAGACCGTGTCGGTTCCCTCGACGACGGCGCCGAGCGGTTTCTGGGAAATGAAGGTTTTCAGAAACATCCCGTCGGGAAGGATCGGCCGGGTCACGGTCTTTTCGCCGAGTCCCTTGACGTCGAGGTGCATGTTCGATGTGATGTCCAGGTCGCGGCAGTGGAGGTCGAGGATCTCGCCTTCGCCGTGCCGTGCCGGATGTCGGTCGATGCTGAGAAGCGTTCCATGCGGTTTGATATAGAATGACAACTGCTCGAGAAACTTCGGGAGCTTCGTAAGGTAGTTGAACCTCACGCGGATCGTCGTCTGGCTCTCGAGAACGACGGATAGAATGCCGCCGGTGGGGTCGACCAGACGCCCGTGCTCGTCGAGGAAGAAAGACCGGTTCGGACCGGACTCCCACTCGCCGTCGATCACGAACTTGAACTGATGGGAGCCGGCACTGACGCCTTTCAGCGGGAACGTCCAGACGTAGTCCCCCGCGAGGGTCATCTTCCCGAGCGACGGATCGAAGGCGCCGCGCGACGAACCGCACCAGTCGTTGAAATCTCCCGCGACGGAAACGGATGTTGCTTTTTCTGAATGAAATTCGAGGTGAGCGGTGCTTTCCATGTCGTGACTCTTCCGTTCGATGTATGCGGTGCATGAACCCGGTCACCCGGAGTGCCCACGCAAAACATACACGCAATCATCGATCGGGTCAAGATTCCGGTTTCGCCGCTTTCGAGGCGGATCTCGATCAACAGCTTTTGTCGCCGGGCAGGCGGACGCCTTCCGCCGCGCGCCAGAGATACCAGCTCGCGACGCTCCGCCAAGGCTTCCAGCGCTCGCCGGCGGCGGCGAGCTCGCGCGGGGAGGGGAGCGTTCCTCCGTTGTACAGCACGGCGTAACCCTTGCGGAGCCCGTAATCGCCCGTCGAGAGAACGTCGGGTCTTCCGAGACCGAAGATGAGGAGCATCTCCACGGTCCATCGTCCGATGCCGCGCACCTGCGTCAACCGTTCGACGATCGCCTCGTCGTCGAGCCTTCGAAGCTCGGCGACGGAGGGGAGTTCGCCGGCGGCCGTCTTGTCCGCGAGATCCCGGATAGCGGCGATCTTCGGCCCCGACAGGCCGGCGCTGCGCAGTTCCTCGTCGGATGCGCGAAGGATGTCGAGGGGCTCGACAACTCTCTTCGGCCTGAACAGTTCGGTCACCCTGCCGAAGATCGTGGCGGCGGCCTTGCCTGTGAGTTGCTGATACACGATCGCCTCGAGAAGCGTCTCGAAGAGGCTCTTCATGCCGTCGACGGCGAGCCCGCACGGTCCGGTGCGTTCGATCAGCGTTTTCAAGATCGGATCGCGGGATTTCAGAAAGCGGACCGCCGCGACGGTGTCGATCCGGGGTTGGCTGGCGGATGCGAGGGAGGTCGTGGGAAGCGGCGTGCCCTCGAGGTCGAGAATCCGTCGCTTCGTGGCGACGCCGCCCGGCGCCGAAAAACCGTGGAGGCGGCCGTCGGCGCCGATGACCCGGTGGCACGGGATCAGCAGCGGGATCGGGTTGAGGCCGACGATCCGGCCGACCGCGCGGGCGGCACCGGGTTTTCCCGTGCGCGACGCCAGTTCCCCGTAACTGACGGTCGAACCGGCCTGCACGGAACGGAGTGAATTATAAACATTGATATTATATTCGGGAAGGCCTTCGAGGTCGAGCCTCGGAAACGGGACAGACCGTGTGCTGCCCGACAGAAGTCCGGAGACGAACTCGATGGCCCGTTTCGCGTCCTTCGACGGCAGGCGCTCCGTCGACGAAGGAACTCGCTTCCGGAGTCCGGCCAGGGTTTTTGCGTCCGTCTCGTCGGGCAGTTGGAGCGCCCGGACGCCCCGACTGCTCCAGGCGACGGCGCATCTGCCGAGCGGCGTTTCGAACAGGGCGTGGAAATACGTCATTTCGGTTCTTCTTTCGCGGGCGGCGCCGGCTCTCCGGCCGCGCCGGAGGGGCACGCGCCGCAGCAGCGCCTCTTCTGGCCGGCGAGGCAGATCGCGCATCGGTCGTCCGAGCAGAATTGGCAGGAAAAACAGTCCGGGCAGGGGTGCTTTTTCGGGGCGTTCGGGTCGCTGACGGGGCGGAAGACGTTGAGTTTCCGGTAGATGTCGTCGGGCGGGGGCGCCGGGGGCTTCTGGTCGTTCATCGGACACCTTTCATGCGTTCCTCACGGAAGGAGGAGGGAATGACAACTTGTCTGACCGTCGGAAAAAGTGTACCATGAAACAAGTGCGGATGCATCGGCGCGCACGTTCCCCGTGAGAGGTTCCTGACCAGAAGATGAAAAAGACCGGATGAGGATCGCTCCGAAGCTGTCACTCCTGTTCGTCCTGGCGTCCCTTCTGCCGTTGCTGACGATCGGGTATGCCGGCACGTACCTCATCGAACGGCTCGGCGAGCGGGCCGTCGTTTCGAGCAGAGACAATGCGATCGAGTCCGAAAAGACCCGGCTTGCCCAGCTCGTTCAGGACAAAGCGCAGATCGTGCGGGATTTCCTTGCCGAGTATCACCGGGACGTGGTCATGCTGCGCAACCGGTATGAACGATTCTGTTGTGGCTCCGCAGGCGTCTACGAGTCGCTCGTTCAGTCTGCGTATCGGGAACGCGATACCGCCGGACTGCCGGCCTACGGATACGTTCATCCGGAAAACGGTGCATACGGAAACTGGGACGGACTGGGATACGACGGCGTTCTCTGGGTACGACGAACCCTGACCAAGCGGGTTCGGGAAGATCCCGCGTTTCGGGCCGAGGCCACGGGAATTCTGAACTGCATGGCCAGGCTGATGCCCTGGCAGCTCGCCGTTCTCGAAAAACACCGCGACTCCTGCGATCTGGTGTGGGTTGTTTCGACTACGGGCATCGTCAGCACCTGCCCTGACGAGTATACATCCGGAATTGCATCAAACCCGGATCTTGCGGATCTGGATGAGACGAATGAAGAGTATCTGACCCTGTTCACGCCCGGCAGGAATCCGAGCCGGGAAGTCCGATGGATGCAGCCGTATCTGGACGAAATCAAGAAAATCTGGATGATCAGCTGCGTCACGCCGTTGTATTGCGGCGACAGGTTCCTCGGAACGCTCGGCGTCGACGTCACGATCCAGAATCTTGTCGAATGGCTGAGAGAATTGCATATCGGCAGGAATGGGTATGCATTCATGATCTCCTCGACCGGCGCCCCCCTGGCCCTGCCCGAAGCGGGAATCGACGAGCTGGCCTGCACCCCTCTGCTGAAGGAGGCTCTCAGGGAATCCTGCAGGCCGTACGGCGCCCAATCCTGGAACGACCGCCTCGAACGGGCTCTCCAGGATACCATCGCCGACGGATGTCCCGTATCGCTGCGACATCTGTACGTGCAGATGGTCGCGCAGAAAACGGGGGTCGAAACGATCGAATTTCCCGGCGGAAAAAAGATCGTTGCCTACTGCCCGATCGGCCAGGCGGGCTGGAGCATCGGACTTGTGCTTCCGATCGAGGAGGCGCTTTCGGCTCTTCAGCCCGTTTTGGCTGGCATTGATTCGGCGCGCGCGGATTACACCCTGTTCCTGACCTCGTTCATCGTCATTTCCGCGCTGATTGCCGCCGTTCTGGGCGCATGGGGTGGCAGGCGTTTCGCCGGCCCCGTGAACGAGCTGATCAGCTCGATCTCCAGCATCAGCAAGGGGAACGCGTGGAAGGATGTGGAGAGCGGGAGCTATGATGAACTCCGGAACCTCGCCGACAGCGCGAATGTGATGGTTCGGCAGATCGCTGAGAACGAGCAGATGCTCGAGGTGCTTTTCAACGGGGTGAGCGACGCCATCTTCGTCCATGATTCGCATGGCGCCATCATCCGGGTGAACGACCGGATGTGCGAGATGTTTCAATGCACCAGGAGCCAGGCGCTCGAGATGAGTCTCGAGATCACCAGCAGCGGTGAACCGCCCTACACGCTCGAAGACGGCCGCCGCTGGATCGAGCGTGCCCTGGCGGGGGAGTCGCCGGTGTTCGAATGGCGAAGCCGCGACTTGACCGGTCGTGTGTTCTGGACGGAAGTAGCCCTCCGGCGGGTCGTGCTGTCCGGCGAGCCCTGCGTTATCGCCACGGTCCGCGACATCTCGGCGCGCAAGGAGGCCGACGAGAAGCTTCGCCACGTCGAGGAGCAGCTCCGCCAGGCACAGAAGCTCGAATCCGTCGGAAGGCTTGCCGGGGGCGTCGCTCACGATTTCAACAACATGCTGACGCCCGTCCTGGGCTACGCGCAGATCATGAAACAGATGATTCCGGCTTCCGACCGGCTCCGGCCGATGGTCGACCATATCAGCACGGCGGGAAATCGCTGCCGGGCGCTGATCTCTCAGTTGCTGGCCTTCGCCCGCAAACAGGTGATGTGCTTCCGGTACCTCGATCTCAACTCGGTCATCCGGGATTTCATGCCGATGCTCCATCGGACGCTGCGGGAGGACATCCGGGTCGAATGCCGGTTCACACCCGAGGCCGCCGGCATCATGGGCGATTCCGGCCAGATCGAACAGGTCGTGCTGAACCTGGCCCTGAACTCTCAGGACGCGATGCCGAACGGCGGCGACCTCATTTTCGAGACGCGTTTCGAAAAGCCCGACAAGGTGTTTCTCGAGGCGCATCCGGACATTTCCGACGGACTGCACGTCGTGTTCACGGTCCGGGATACCGGCGTGGGGATGACGCCGGAAGAGATCGGCCGGATGTTCGAACCGTTTTTCACGACCCACGGCCACGGCTCGGGCAAGGGAACGGGTCTCGGTCTGGCGATCGTCCACGGGATCGTCCAGCAGCATTCCGGCTGTATCGCCGTTACCAGCGAGGTCGGCAAGGGAACGGTCGTCGAGATCTTTTTCCCGGCCGCGCAGGTGTCTCCCGAAGCGGCGCATCCGGCGGCGGAAGACAGGCCGAAAACCGTCGGCGGAAACGAGACGATCCTGATCGTCGAGGACCAGGACATGGTGAGGAACCTGACGCTCACCATGCTCGAGGAGCTCGGATACCGGACCTTTGCCGTCTCCAGCGGTGCCGAGGCGATCGCGGTCGCCCGTCGGGAGGGCGGGAAGATCGACATGGTACTGATGGATGTGATATTGCCGGATATGACCGGAAAACAGGTGGGCGAGCGCATCCGTGAAGAGCTGGAAAAGCCCCTGAAGATATTGTATATGTCTGGATATACGGCTGATGTCATCGGCAACCATGGCGTGCTCGAGCCTGGGACGATGTTCATTCAGAAGCCTTTCGAGATTGGCGATCTCGCGGGCAAGATTCGCGAAACCCTCGCAAGCTCCGGGTGAACCACCGGTTCGGACCGAACATACACGGAATCGGTTGAACGATATGAATAAATATACATTGGAGTTGCCATGAAGAACGTATGTTGCCTGGTGATCATGATGTGCCTGTTCCTGCTTCCTTCCCGGATCATCGCTGACACCCTGATCCCGAAGGGAACCCTCGTGCGGCTCAAGCTCGAAAAAAACCTGTCGACGCGTACGAACAAAACCGGAGAGATGGTCAAGCTCAGCGTCGTCGATGCCATCCAGATCGGGAAGCGAGTCGTGATCAAAAAGGGCGCCGAGGCCCAGGCCCAGCTCGAGAAGGTGCGCGGCCCGGGGAGATTCGGCCGAAACGGGAGCATCAAGATCCGCTACCTGTTCGTCACGAGCGTCCGCGGAACGCAGATCCCGATCGTGCTCGGCGAGCGCTCCATCAAGGCGAACCAGTCGATGGGGCTCGCCGCCGGCGCGTCCGCGGCCGGCTACATCATCCTCGGCCCGATCGGCGTGGTCGGCGGGGCGTTCGTCAAGGGGCACCACATCGACATCCCGGCTGGCACGGAGCTGATGGTCGAGATCGAAAACGATTACATGCTGTGAAGACCGGGGCGTGATGCCCCGTCCACGAGCGGGGCGACCCGCGTGTCTCCGACCGTGATGCCCTCCGCCGGCTGAAATCCTCTTCATGCGCGCCGGACCCGGCCGAAGACGAACTCACGTGCCTTGTACGAGGCGGTCGCCCATGATATGGTTGCCCGATGGCTGGATATTTTCGAAGACAGGGAGGAACGGATGCGCTGCATCGTCCCGATCAAGCAGGTGCCCGAGACGAACTCGGTGAAGATGGATGAAAAAACCGGAACGATGATTCGCGACGGCGTCGAGGCGATCATCAACCCTCTCGACCTCTATGCGCTGGAAGCGGCGTTCAGGCTCAGGGAACGGCACGGCGGCGAGGTCGTCGTCCTCACCATGGGGCCGCCCAAAGCCGTGACGGCCCTCCGGGAGGCGATCGCCATGGGTGCCGACGGGGCCGTTCTGCTCAGCGACAAGGCCTTTGCCGGCGCCGACACCTGGGCGACGAGCCGTGTGCTCGCGGCGGCCCTTCGGCGACTCGGTTTCGACGAGCAAACCCTGATTCTCTGCGGGGAGCGGGCGGTCGACGGGGACACCGGCCAGACGGGGCCGGCGCTTGCCTCCTGGCTCGATCTGCCCGTCGTGACATACGTGTCGGCCATCGACGAAGGCGGAGACGCCGCCGGCGTCGGTTGCTGCCGGCTCAGGCGCCTGACCGAGGACGGATACGAGCTGCTCGAGATGCGCCTTCCAGGCGTCGTCACCGTCGTCAAGGAGATTGCCGCGCCCCGACTTCCGACGCTGCGGGGAAAACAGCGCGCGCGGGCGGCCGAAATTCCCTGCTGGGGCCGCGACGAACTCGATCTGCCGCCGGAATGCCTCGGTCTCGCGGGTTCGCCGACGCGGGTGGTTTCGCTCGCCAGGCCGCGCGTGTCGCGCACGTGCGAGAAGATCGCCGCTCCCGATGCAGCCTCGATGCGCGTCGCGGCGGCCCGGTTGGCCGCTTTCCTGCGCGACAGACACCTCGTCTGAGCCCGGACCATCGGAGAACACGTGAAATGAACGCACGAAACAACCGTGAAGTATGGGTTCTCGGAGAGCAGCGCGACGGACGGGTCCTTCCGGTCACGCACGAACTTCTCACCCGCGGGCGAGCCCTCGCCGACGCGTGCGGAGCCCTGCTGTCCGTCGTCCTGTGCGGCGACGCCGTTGGCGAAGGGGACATGGCCGAGCTTGGAGAGCGGGGGGCTGACCTCGTCGTGGCGATCGAGGCGCCCGAATTGGCCCACTTCGACTGCGAACGGTACACCGCCTGCCTGATGGAACTGGCCGGGGAGCGCGATCCGGAAATCTTCATCGCGGCCGCAACGACGACGGGCCGGACCCTCATGCCGTATCTGGCGATCAAGGCCAATACCGGTCTCACGGCCGACTGCACCGGTCTCGAGATCGACCCGCAGACGGGACTGCTGCTCCAGACCCGGCCCGCGATCGGCGGAAACGTCATGGCCACGATTAAAACCCCGTCGCACCGGCCGCAGATGGCCACGGTCCGGCCGCGCAGCACGGCGCCGGCGCCCCGGGTGCCGGGCAGAACGGGGACGATCGAGCGCCGGACACCGAAGCCCGAAACCCTGGCGTCCCGGGTGCGCAGAACCGGCTTCATTCCCCGCGAGGAGTCGCATGATATCGCGGAGGCCGATCGGATCGTCTGCGTTGGCCGCGGCGTGCGGAAGGCCGAGGGCATCGCCCCCGCCAGGCGTCTCGCGGAACGGCTGGGCGCGGCGATCGGCGGCACGCGCGACGCCGTGGACCGAGGCTGGCTCTCGTATCCCCATCAGATCGGTCTTTCCGGGAAAACGGTCGCTCCCGCACTTTACGTCGGACTTGGTGTATCAGGCGCTATACAACATATCGCCGGCATGCAGACGGCCGGCACGATCGTCGCCGTGAACGCCGACCCGGATGCCTGGATCTTTCGATTCGCCGATTTCGGCATCGTGGGGGACCTGTTCGAGGCCGTGCCCGCCATCATCGAGGCCCTGCCGGGGGCGTCGGCGGAGGAAAAGAAATGAATACGCATAGATATATATCGTTAGCCCCGGCCCACGTCGAAGAACTGAGAACGATGCTTGGGGCGGAGAACGTCATCTGGGGCGATCCCGAGCGGCTCGAGGCGTATGCCCGCGATGAGGCGGCCGAGTGCGGCGACGCGAAGCCCCATCTGCCGGAAGCAGTGGTGAAACCGGCATCGACGGCGGAGGTGGCGGCCGTGATGAAACTCGCGAGCCGGGAGCGAATTCCCGTCACGCCCAGGGGGGCCGGCAGCGGCCTTTCCGGCGGGGCCGTCCCGCTGTTCGGCGGGATCGTGATGACGTTCGAGCGCATGAACCGCATCGTCGAGTTCGACGCCGCGAACCTCACGATCACGGTCCAGCCGGGCGTCGTCACCAACGAGATCAACGCCCGGGTGCGCGACGCCGGCCTCTTCTACGCGGGGTATCCGATGAGCCTCGAAACCTGCTGCATCGGCGGCAACGTCGCCGAGAACGCCGGCGGCGGCAAAGCCGTGAAATACGGGGTGACCGGCCGGTACGTGCTTGGCCTGGAGATCGTGACGCCGGCCGGCGAGATCGTGAAGCTGGGCGGCAAACTCGTCAAGGACGTGACCGGCTACAACCTGATCCCGCTGATGGTCGGCTCGGAAGGGACGCTGGCCGTGTTCACCGAGATCACGCTGAAACTGATGCCCCTGCCGAAGGCGAGCACCGACCTGCTGGTCCTGTTCAAAACGCCCGCGGAAGCGATCGCCGTCGTCCCGAAGATCGTCGCCGAGGGAGGCATTATACCCACAGCGATAGAATTCATGGACCGCACCAGCATCGAAGCGTCGTGCCGATATCTGAACGAGTCGCTTCCCTGGGAGGCGTGCGGCGCGATGCTGCTGATCACGGTCGACGGCGCCGATCCCGCCCAGGTCGAACGGGAATACGAGATCGTCGGCGAGCGCTGCCTTGCGGCCGGGGCGATCGAGGTGTTCGTGGCCGACAACGCGACGACGTCCGAGCGCGTCTGGAAGGTGCGCCGCAACATCGCCGAGGCGTTCAAGGTGCGCAGTCCGCGCCAGAGCCTCGAAGACATCGTCGTTCCGATCGCCGCGATCCCGGCGATGGTCGACGGCGTCGAGAAGCTGGCCCGGGAATGGGACATCGAGATCCCCTGCTACGGCCACGCCGGAGACGGCAACCTCCACGCGACCCCCGTGATGAATCCCGCCTGGACCGACGCGGAGTGGGCCGAGAGGCTGCCGCGCATCCTGAAACAGCTCTACACCATCACCGCGGGCCTGGGCGGAACGCTGTCGGGCGAGCACGGCATCGGCCACAAGCGCAAGGAATACATGCCGATGGTTTGCCCGCCGGCATACATGGAGATGATGCGGGGCATCAAGCGCGCGCTCGATCCGGCCGGCATCCTGAACCCGGGAAAAATCTTCGACCTGGTATCCTGCGGTCAGTAGCGCAGGGACGGCGGAAAGCCGTACGGTGCGATCTCGGGCCAGGTAAACGCGTTCAGCGGGCCGTTGACCAGGTAGGCGGCAACGAGCGCGGCGGCCAGGATCCTCCACCGTACCCGACTGTCGGTGACGAGAAGGGTGAGGGCATGGCCCGCTCCAATCGAGAGGATGACGGCCAGGGGAAGGCGATACCGTCCGAGCACGAAAAAGGCGGCGATCATGAGCGTCAGAAGGACGGCGCTGATCGCCAGGAAGAGGCCGAGATCGCGGAGGCGGGCGGGGCGACCAAGCGCGAGAAGGCCGATGCCGACGAGGCCGAGCGGCCCGAGCAGGCCGAACCGGATCAAGAGGGGAGAAGCCAGCGCAGGCGAGTAGGATTCCATGGCCTTGAGACTGACGTTGCTGGGAAGCTCCCAAGCTCCCCATACGAGGCAGAGCTTGCGCATCGTCAGTCTGAGCCAGCCGGCCGGCGACTCCCACGAACGAATCGTTTCCTTCAGCCAGTGCGCGGTGCGTTGTTCCGCCGGCAGAGCGGCGGCTTCCTGCTTGACGCGCTGGAACGCCTTGCCGATCTGAAAGGTGCCGTTGGCATCGGAGTGATTTCCGATGAAGAAATTGTCGCCGAGATTCTGGGTTCCGAAAACGAGGGTGCCGGTCGACGACCATGTCAGGAAGGGGACTGGAAGCAGGAAGAAGAGCGCGCCGCCGGACATCAGAACGAGAGTCGCTGCGGATGCGCCCCGTTTTCGCAGCCACCAGAGCACCGCGGGCCAGAAGACCACGATATTCGGCCTCAGCAGATGAAGAAATCCGACGAGCGTCACGGTAAGAACCCCTTGGAAGAGACTCGGGGGGATGGCCAGAAGAACGGCGATGAGCGCGCTGAAACAGACGGTGTGCAACGGCTCGAGGAGGAGGAACTGCTCGTGGAACACGAGCGACTGGTTGAGGGCGAGCAGGCACCCGGCCGCCGCCGAAGCTGCAAATCCTAGGCCGGCCCGGCGGAGGGCAAGGAAGAGAAGCGGCCCGATGCCGGCGCCGAGCAACATCTGAAGGAGAAGCATCCATTCCTGGCCGCCGCCGAGTCTGAAAACGAGCGCGAGCAGGTGGTAATAGCCGGGGTTCGTATACATGACCGGCTGGGGAGAGCGTCCAGCCGCGACTTCTTTCGCCAGGCCGATATGGATGGCCATGTCGGAGATCGGGGGAGGGTAGTAGTAGAAGCCGTAGCTGCTGGCCAGCTCATCGTGAACGGCGAAACGCACCGCGCAGCCCATCAGCAGGAGGCCGACGACGACGAGCGTCGACGCGCTGATCCTTTGCCTTGGTGGGTTTACCCGGGCCGTATCGTCCATGGGAGTGAGATTTTCCTCGTTTGTACGCATGCGCTTGAAAAATCGTGGGAACATACTATCATTGGGGCCGGTCGATGAACAGCGAGACGGGATTCTCTCGGGAAACCCGATACATATGGAAAACTATTTCCAGGAAGGGAAATGCGGAATGGGCTCGAGCCCGCTGGTGTTCGCTTTCGCCCTGACCCTCTTCGCGGGCCTCGCAACGGGAATCGGCAGCCTCCTGGCGTTTCTCACGAAGCGCACCAATACCGGCTTCCTTTCCGGAACGCTCGGCTTTTCGGCGGGCGTCATGATCTACGTGTCGATGCTCGAGATCATGCCCAAGGCCCAGACCGCTCTGACCTCCGGGTTCGGTGAAAAATACGGGGAAATATATGCCGTGGCGGCGTTTTTTGCCGGCATGATCGGCTCGGCGCTGATCGACCAGCTCGTGCCGTCGTTCGAGAATCCGCACGAAATCAGAAATATCGAGGAACTTGGCGAGGATTTCGAGTGCCCGGAAACGTCCGAAGACTGTTCCGACAAGCCCGCCGCTGCGGCCGCGCCGGTCCGCAAGCACGAGCTTCTGCGCATGGGCGTGTTTTCCGCCCTGGCCATCGGCATTCACAACTTCCCCGAGGGGCTCGCCACGTTCATCGCGGCCCTGAAAGACCCGACGATGGGCCTCGGCATCGCCGTCGCCGTCGCCATCCATAACGTTCCCGAAGGCATCGCCGTCTCGGTGCCGATTTACCACGCCACGGGAAGCCGGCGCCGCGCCTTCCAGCTCTCCTTTCTCTCGGGGCTGGCTGAGCCGATCGGCGCCCTCGCGGGATACTTCCTGTTGCTGCGGTTTTTCAGCGATGCCGTGTTCGGCGTCCTGTTCGGCGCGGTCGCGGGAATCATGGTGTTCATCTCGCTCGACGAACTGTTGCCCACGGCCGAGAAATACGGCGAGCATCACCTGTCGATCTTCGGCGTCGTCGCCGGCATGATGGTCATGGCGGCGAGCATTCTCCTGATGCGCTGAACGACGTCGCCCCTCACGCCGCGCTCAAAGGCGGTGCTGCAGCTCCCTGACGAACCGCGTGAACCAGGCCTCCACCTCCGCGTTCCTCGGCCGGCCGAGATGCACGCCTTTCTTGTACCACTCGACGGCCGCCAGAACGGAGGACCTGACGGCATCGACGCACGCGTCGGGCGTGTCGGGCGGCGCTTCGGACAGTTCCGGCGCTGCGGGACGGGGCCCGCCGGCACCGTGCGGCGATGGGGAAGAGGCCGCCGCGGGAATCGGTGACGCCGCCTCCGGTGGCTCTGCGATGCCCATCTCTCGCCGGAACTCGTTCGCCTGCTCGAGCATTTCGGCGGAGCTGTGGCTCTCGTCGACGATCATGTAGACGCGCAGCGGCTGCCGCTGCCCCTTGACGCTCCGCTCGCCGCAGTCGCTGCAGGGGATCTCGCCCCCGACCTTCGCGTGCGTCGCCTCGGTCAGAAAGATCATGCCTGGCTGGGCCATCGATTCCATACGCGCCGCTACATTCACGGCGTCGCCGAACACGTCCTCGTTCTTGACGAACACGGTTCCGGTGTTGAGGCCGATGCGGATCAGAATCTTCTCGGAACTCGACCGGTTCAGTTCGATCAGGGCGCCCTGCATGCGGATCGCGCAGCGGCAGGCGGCGAGCGGGTCTTCAAATGCGACCATCAGCGCGTCGCCGATCTTCTTGATCAGGCGGCCCTGAAACTCGGCGATGATCGGCATCAGCGTCTTGTCATGCACGGCCAGAAGCGTCATCGTGTCGATCAGTTCCTTCTGCGCCGCCTTCTTTGAATAGCCGACGATATCCGTGAACATGACGGTCCGCTCGCAAGTGAACTTCTTCAGGAGCTGCTCATCGAATTTCTTCCCGAGCCCGGCGTCGGAAAACCGCTTGGCGAGAAGGCGTTCGACGTTCGCGTCGGAGAACTTCTCGAGCTCCATCTTCTGGAGCCGGCTCTTGCGAAACATGTATTCCGACGGCGAGACGGTTTTCGCCTGGAACAGCCGGTCGAGCCGTGCGATCTCCTTCTCGAAGTCCCGTTCGATGAACTCCTCGGAGGACTGGATCGTCTCGATGCTTCGCTCTCTCAGCAGCTTTTCGAGCTCCTCCCCGTCTGGGTGGAAGAGTTGCGGCAGTTTGAGCATGTCCTGGGCGGTTTCGAGCTCGATGTCGTATCCGAGCGGCGTGCGACGGCCCTTCACCGACGTGATCAGTTGGCAGGGAACGGCGTGGACCGCGGCGGAAGACGCTTTCAGCTGGTCGCGCAGGAACAGGAGCAGCCGTTTCCCCGTAAGCAGGACCAGAAGATAGATTGGGCGCTCGACGAGGCCGAACAGGGTCGCATACACCGGTGAAACCGCTTCCGGGTCGCGGACGTGGGAGAGATGCACCAGAGTGGTGGCGGCGTTGCTGTCGAGGGAGCGCTTGCACTCGCGGAAAGGACCGAGCTGCTCGGTGAAGAAGCCGATGAAGGCGCGATCGTAGGTTTCGCCCGGCTCCAGCAGACCGGCGAGGAGCTCCTGGGTGTCGGTTCGGAGGGTGTTCAGAAGCGCCGCCTGTTTCGGAAAACGGCCTTCCCAGACGCCGTTCATCGATTCGGCCTGCCTGCCGCGCGCCTGCAGGTCGGACGCGAGCTTCTGGTAGTCACGCTCCTGTTGCGGCAGTTCGGCCAGCGTCGGCCCGCTTTCCTTCAGCTCCGGGAAGCGTTCGGCGATCTTCGCCCGGATCTCGTCCGTGGAAAGTCCCTTCAGATCGACGAAGTAAGGCTGACCGGAGAACGCCTGGCTGACAAGCTTTGCGGCCAGGCGGACCTGCTGGTCGCCGTCGGTCAGTGCGTGCAGGGCGAGCAGGTAGTCTTCTTTCCGACGGGTCTGATCGGCTTTGATATGCATCAGGGCGGCCTGTTTCGCCGCCGGATCCATCGCGTCGAAGGCTGAAATTTTCATCCGGATTCCTCTCTTCCGATTCCCGATACTGGATGCCTGACATGGTATCATGGACAAAGAAAGCGATGCACCCGCGCCCGCGCGTTTCCAGTGTCGACGGATTTGGGAGAAGATCGTATGCCTGATGGCGTGATGCGTTTCCGACGGAAGTCACCGGCATTCCTTGCTCTCCTGTCGCTATCCGTCTCTCTCTGGGGCGATGCGCCCGCGGGGGCGGCTCCGTCGAAAAAGAAGCAGCCGCCCCTCGTGTCCCCCGCTTCGGTCTCAGAGGCGGTTTTCATCGAAAAGAAGCCCCCTGCTTCCGTCGATCTCGATGCTCTCGTGGCCGACCTCGAGAAGAAACTCGCCGTCGCCAGCGATGCCGCGGATATCCGGGCTGAGCTTGCCGGAGCCATCGCGCGGCGCGCGTCGAACAGGGCCGCTGCGACGGAAAACCCGGACAAAGAGCGCCGAATGCAGCTTCTCTCGGAGTTCCGCCGCGCGGTTCAGCTGGCTCCCGAACTGCCCGACGCATGGCTTGCCTACCTCGACTTCCTGCTCGCCCGGCCCGACCAAGCATCCGTCGCCGCCGCGGAAGCCCAGGGAGCGCTCGACGCGCTCATTCCGCGCGTCTCCGGCGCCCTCTCTCCCGATTGGAAAAACGTCCTCGAGCAACTCGAAAAACTGTACGCAACCTACGATATGCCGCTGTTCAGAGCCCAGTGCCTCGAGCTTCTCGCGCGGGGCGGCGATGCCGATGCCGCATCCGCTTCGAAACGGCTTCTCATCGCCCGGGAAACCGCCGTCCGCCGTATTCCCGATGTGCTGAGCCGCCTCGACGCGTCCCTCAGCATAGGAGATCTCGCCCAGGCGCAGATTCTTCTGAACGGCCTCGAGCGGCTCGACCCCGCTTTGAGCGCTCTCCCTGCCTTCCGGCAACGGCTTCAGACGGCCAGGCGGGTAGACGACCTCTTGGCCTCGGCGCTACGGGCGATGCGCGACGGGCGGCCGTCTCTGGCACGCGATCTCTGCACCCAGATCCTGCGGCTCGATCCGAACAATCCGCAGGCCCGATCGATGCTGGCGAAACTCTCGGATACCGTTGTCGCGACGGCAGCCGTGGCCGCCGGAGAAAAAGCCCCCCGCCGGAACGTGCTGGCGGAAGAGTTCCTGGAGAAACTCGCCGCCGCCGACCGGCGTGACGACATCCTGGCCGCCCGCCAGGCTCTCAGGGAACTTGGCGCTCTCGGGGCCGCGACGCCTGAGCATACGGCGCGGCTTCAGGCCCTCGAGCAGGAATTGCTCGAGTCCCGTTTCCTTGTTTCGCAACGATTCGACGAGGCGAAAAGCCTGTTCGACGCCCGCCAGTGGGAAAAACTGCGCCGGCTGCTGAATCGCAACCCGGCGCTCGGCAACTCGACCGAGCGTGTCATCCGGGTCTGGGAGATGGGCCTGATTGCTGACTGCGAACTGGGCTGGAAGGATTCCGACACCCTCGTTGCCGAAGTCGACCGTCTTGCGGAGAAGGCCCCGCAAAGCTTCTGGCCGCCCTACGTGAAGATGCGCGTGGCCATGAGCCAGACCCGGTATGCCGACGCCGAAAAGGAGCTCGCGGCGGCGCAGGCGATCGATCCGAACAGCCCTTTCCTGAGGTGGCCCGCTCGCATCCTCTGGCTGTGGCGTCACGGCTGGAAGTTCGTTCCCCTCCTCATGCTCGCCGCCATCTTCCTGCTCGGTCGGAGCATGCACGTGTTTTTTGCCTGGTGGGAGCGGTTCTACTGGACGTGGATCGCCGTCCTCGCCAGGGTGTTCCCGGGCCTCGCCCTCAGATCTCTCGAAAAACGGTTTTCGGCCGCTCGCGACACCGATGACAAACTGCAGTTATACAGACTGCTCGCGCGGTGCGCCTTCGCAACCGGGCATTCGGTCAAGGGAATTCGATATGCCGAGCTGGTTCTCGAGATCCGGCCGGCCGATCCCGATGCCGTCGGGATGCTCGGCCGGCATTACCTGAAGCTTCCCGCCCAGACGCCTGATCAATTCTCCTTCATCGTGCGATACGCCGCCGGCCGCCTCGATGACCGCGAGTTGGTCGAAAAGATCGGCAAGGCCGTCCTGGCGGGAAGACCGGTCACACCCGAGGTGCTGCCCGTCCTGGGCCGCTACCTGGCGCACTTCCCCCAGGATGAGGCAATGGGGCGGGTGCTCGGCGAGTATTACCGGACGGCTGATCCTCTGGAGCTGACGGCGGAGGCGATCGATTTTCTCGAGAAAACCTGGCACAAGAATGGGTCTGAAGAAGTCTGGTATGTGCTTCTGCGGGCGCTGATGATGCGGGGCCTGTTCGACCGGTTCGAACAGCTGGTCGCCGCGGCCGCCGCTGACGGGAAAGCCGGGGAATGGTGGCGCCTCTTCGACGTGGCCGAGCGCCAGACGGAAACCGAACTGCATCCGATCGTGACCTCTCTTGGCGGAATGGACCGACAGCGTGTGGGGGATGCCATGCAGCGGGTGCTGGCCCTGCGCTTCGTCTCGAAGGAGCACTTCCGTCAGCTTGCCGGAGCCCTGGACGGCCACGTTCTGTCCGAAGACGTCGGAACTCGCTACCACGCGCAGAAAGCCCGTGATCATCTCCGCTCCCAGACGATGAAGACCGAAGCGTTCGTCATGGCGATGTCGCGCCTGATGCCGTCCTCTTCACCCGATACAGGCGATCAGCCCGTGCCGGAACCCGCCTCGGTCGTCGTGGAGCCTCCGCCCGTTGAAGAACTGCCCGCTCCAGCTGTGGAACCCGTTTCAGCCCTGGGCAATGTCGACGTCGCTGAGCCGCAGCCGTCGGCATTCGACGTGTCTGCAGAAGAATCGCCTGCTTTCGTCCCGGAGTCGCCGGTTTCAGGCGTGCCGGCAGAGCAACCTTTTGGAGACGGGGAAACCGTGACGTCCGTGGCGGCGGAACTTCCGGAACGAACGCAGGCCGAAGAGGTCGCGCTTCCCGACGTTCCTTCCGCGATCGAGAGCGGTGGATTGTTCGACGATCTCGATGCGGTGGCTGGTGTTCCGGTTCCTCCTCCGGAGACCGTGGCGGCGGGCGGTACGGCCGTCGGCGGCGCCGAAGACCTGTTCGACGGTCTCCCGCCCTTCCCGGCTGCGGCCGCTGTCGGAGAACCCGAACGTGCGGCGCCGGAGGTGCCAGGCGCGCCTGTCGATGAAACGGCTGGAGCGATCGGGGAGGAAATCGGGAGACTCCCCGATGCCCCCGAGTTGGCCGATATTTTGAGGCTTGTCGAGGCGTCGACGCCGCGCGATATTTTATATTGGAAAGAATATATATCCCGCCCCCCTTCTCGTGAGGTTCTCGAAACTCTTCCGAAGCTTCTTGGACGGTTGCACGCGCCGGAACTGGTCCCGATCTGCTCGGACCTTCTCGCGACGCCGTTGCCGCGGGTGCGTGCGAACGCCGTGGAGGCCCTCGAGGAGAACGGGTGCAGGGAGGCGATTCCGGTTCTGGTCACCCTGCTCCGTGACGATGACAACCGCGTCAAGGCCAACGCGATCAAGGCGATGTCGGCGTTCGGCCCCGATACGATGCTCGAGGAGTTGCGGGGCATGATCGAAGACCCCCGAGTGGAGATGCGCGATTCCGCGACGTATGTCCTGAAAGGAATCCGTGGGCAGGAAGCGGCCGTTCTGCTGGAGCACCTGCTTCGCGACGGCTCGCCGCTCGTGCGTTTCAACGCGATCCGGTCGATGGCGGTCCAGGGCGACCCGGGGAACACCCAGCGGCTGATGGAATACCTGCCGGAAGTGGCCGATCCCGAAGAGCGCGACCTGCTGTTCAAAGCCATCTCCCAGCTCCAGAAGCAGGGCTGAGAAGGACCTGCGCTTTCCGGTTCCGTCTTGCGCGGAGTTCGGGGCGCGTGTACAGTTCGAGAACGCAATCTTCCGTGATGGGACGGAGACATGGGACGGAAAGAGATCGCTGAAAAAATAGCTGCCGGTACAGTTCATGTCACGCGACATGCCTACGAGCAGATGATTGCCCGGGGCATCTACATCAAGCAGGTGCACGAGGCGATCGTGAACGGGCGGGTCATGAAAAAATGGCCGGACCGCGGCGGCGACCGCCTTGCCATCGTGGGCGCGCGGTTCAACGGCGACGTCATCAAGATCATCGTGAAGGATTGCGACGTTCCTCGCGTCATCACGGTCTGCTGGCCCTACGAAACCGGGGACTGAGCCGGCCCGGACGGGGTCAGGAGAAGAGCAGCTGGACGAACGCCTGCAGGAAGACTTCCTTGAGAAGAACCAGAAAGCCGGGCATGGCGATCAGCAGTAGGGTGCCCGCCGTTCCGTAGCCGGAAAACGGCCATGTCGGCATCTCCTCGATCGCCTGCGCGATGAGCCGCCTTCGGCTGAACGTTTCGAAATCGGCCTCGGGAGAGTCGGGGCGCAGGCGGGTCTCGATCTCGTCGAGGCGCTTCTGCGCTTCATCGAGCAGCCGCCGACGGCGCACGTCCAGCAGCTTGTGGACCTCCCACTGTGGGTAGGTGAAATACAGCAACGGGGCCAGCGATGCGAGACCCAGCAGACCGAAAAAGATCACCACTTCGATGAACAGCGGGTCTTTCACGAGCAGGGCGATCTGTCCCGCAAGTCCAAGGCCCGGCCGCCAGCGCAGGAGGGCATACGCCGGCCACATCATGCCGTTATAGGTGTAAAGCAGGTGCATGGTGTAGATGATGATGACGCAGAAGCTGAAATGGATCGTCGCCAGCACCGCGACGTTCAGGTAAAAACGGCTCAACAGAATGGTTTCGGCCCGTCCGAGTTTGCCCGACGCGATTTCATGGGCGATACGCTTGACGAGTTCGGTATACCGGCCGCACAGGACGGTCGCGTTGAGCACGAAGAAAAAACCGACCAGCAGCCAGACGGAAAACAGGATATCGACGTGCGTTGACGCAAAGGGGGTGAACTCCCCGGCGGTCACATACCGGATCGAGATCGCCAGGGCCCCGAGCAGGAGCGGGCCGGGAACGAGCCAGCGCCAGTCGTGGAACCGGTCGCGGAGCCGACCGAGAAAATCCGCCATGTCTGGATGCATGCGCGACAGGTTCGCCACCAGGCGCCCGAGCAGACGCGCGAGAAACAGGCTGATCGCACCGGCCGCCGTAAAGGCTGTCACGAGCGTCATCTCGTGGTTCCAGTAGCAGGGATCCCCGGGATACAGGCCCGAGCGGACCGCGACGAGGACGAGCCAGAGGGCGGGTGAGAAGGCCAGCGTGGCGGCCAAGGCCGAGGAAAACCGGGTGAAACACCACGACCAGGGAGCGATCAGACAGGTCTCGTCGGGCGCTGCCTCCGGTGCCGGAGCGCCCTTCGCCCGGGACGACGCCGACGCGGCCTGGGAGGGAGCAGACGGCTGAGGAGCGGCCACGGTCTTTAGGCCGGAGTTGGCGGGGGTTGTCGGATGCGTTCCGTTCTTCTTTCGTTTCGACACGTGGAAAGTGTATCGGGCCCGCCGTCGGTTGTCCATAGTATACTGTCGCGACGGCGCTTTTTCCCGCGACGGCCCGCGTCGGCCGTCCGATCTTCGCGCCGGGGCGACGATGAGATGAGCGCGAGAGGCTTCGTGTGAGAAATATAAATTATATAATATACATGGTTGTTCTTCCGATGTTTTTTTCCGTTTCGTGCCTTTTTGCGGGACCACTGCACGACAAGGCGATGCGGTTCGAGGAGGCGATCCGGAAACTGCACTGCCCGAACGGCCTGGTGTTCGATGCTGTTCCCGGCCCCGACGGCGGCTTCCTCATGCCCGCCGGAGGCGGCGATTCGACGATCTGGACGGGCGCCTGGATCGCCGCCGAAGTGTTCCGATGGCGCGCCACGAAAGACCCCGAGGCGCTGGCGGCGGTCGAAACCTCGCTGGAGGCCTTCCACAGGCTTCACCTCCTGTGCGGCGGGGACGGGTTTCTCGGCCGATATTTCGGGCATCGCAGCTGGTTCCCCGGGCGGAACAACCTCGCTCCGGGCGCGCCGCCAAACCAGGACCTCGTCTGGAACACCGATACGTCCCGCGACCAGTACACGGGCATCTTTCTCGCCTGGATGCTGGCCTGGCCGGTGATCCGCGACGCCGGACTGCGGGAACGGGTGGCCTCCGACGTGCTCGCGGCCGGCCGAAACCTGCGGCGTAACGACCTCGCCCTCGTCGCCACGATCGATGGGACGCCGAAGAGCATGTTCAGCGTCTCGCCCGATTACTGCTACCAGGACCGGATCACCCCGGAGGAGTGGGCGAGAGTCGATGATTTCCCGGTGAACGCCTTCTGCCGGAGCGTTCCCTACAACGCCACGATGGCCGAGGTGCTGGCGACGTTCAGGCCTCCGCCGATCAGGGGAGGGGAGGCCCTGCGGGCCCTGCTGATGACCGGCACCGCCGCACGCATCACGAAAGACCCCGATCTCGAGAGGTTTTTTCGCGACGAGCTGTGCGGCCGCCGCGCCTATCCGCGAGTTGCGTCCGAGACGTCCCAACTGGTGAGCGACCTGTTTCTCGGTATCAACGAAAACGTGGCCGTCCGGCTGATCGCGCAGCTCCACGTCTCGCTCGCCGATCTTGCTCTCGAAGCCGGCAGGAGATTCAGGCCCGGTTATTCAAATATAATAAGCTTTATATCTCCGGTCGCCCGTGCGGTTGCCTTCGCGGTCGGGTATCTTCGCGGAAATATGCTCATAGGTATTCTCGACTGCCTTCGCGGCCCGCGCGGGTTCGATTGGCTCGGGCGGCTTGCGGACGACGCTGACGCCTGGGCCGCCGCCGCCCGAAATCTCGGTTTCACGAAGCCCGCCGAAAAGCTCGAGGCGCGCGCCGCGGTCTGGCGGGAAATGGCATCGTCGAATCTCGACGAGCTGTCGGATGCCCTGCGCAGCTACGTCGGCACGAACATCACCCAGTTCGCCCTGCTCGGGCTGATGGAAGGCCTCCGGGAGAGCGGCATCGAGCCGGCCGCGCGCGACTGCGTCGACCGTGCGTTCCTTCCCATCGCCGACGAGGCGAACCCGTTGTACACTTACATCCGGCACGTTCACGGCACGGCCTCGCTTTCCTCCGACCTGCTGGCGGCCGCGAAACGGACGCTCGAACGGTATCCGGAAGATCAGCGCCAGCGGCGCGTCGACAACGGCGCCGAGCCGGGCCTGCGGGTGCTGCCGTGGCCGGACCGGTTCGAGCGCTACGGCAACCAGGCTGACCGTGTGTTCCCGATCGACAAGCGGGCCCCGCACATCTTCATCTGGCAGGAGTGCCCGCGCCGCATCGTCAGCGGCAGCGACGGCCCCGGACGGGTCGCGCCGGTCGGGTATCTCATGGCCTACTGGTTCGCCCGCTGTTACGGCATCCTGACCCCTGAGGAGTGACGGCGCGGTGCCCCGACCCGCATCAATGGGCCATCCAGAACGACCTTCTGCGGGAAACACCGGATTGACGAATCGGTTCTTGTTTCCTGCCGGCTTCCCCCTTATACTCCACTCCGACCGGCGACACGTCGGAAGTCGCGGATTCCGTGTACAGCGAAGTGGGAGGAAATGTCACATCTGTCGCATATCGAGGGCTTTTCCATACGGGATGGTCGACTCTTTTTCTCCGGGGTCGATACGGTCGAACTGGCGAAGGAATACGGCACTCCGCTCTGGGTGCTCAGCGAGGACATCGCCCGCGAGAAATGCCGGCGGTATGTCCAGGCGTTTCGCTCGCACGGCGTCGAGGCGACGGTGGCGTATGCGGGGAAGGCCTTCCTGACGACCGGCTTCTGCGGCCTGCTCGATCGTGAGGGCATGGGACTGGACGTCTGTTCGGGAGGGGAGCTGCATACCGCATCCGCCGCGGGGTTCCCGATGGAGCGGGTTCTTTTTCACGGCAACAACAAGACCCCCGGCGAAATAGAACTGGCCCTGGAACTGGGGGTCTCGCGATTCGTGGTGGACAATCTGTACGAGCTCCGCCTTCTCGACGAGCTCGCCGGAAGGGCGGGGAAGGTGCAGCCGATCTTCTTTCGCGCCACGCCGGGCATCAACACTCATACGCACCACCATATCCAGACGGGGCATCTCGACACCAAGTTCGGGTTCGGGATCGAGAACGGCCAGGCGGAGGAGGCCATCCGCATCGCCCGGGGTCTCGAGAACGTGCGGCTTGTCGGGTTGCACTGCCATATCGGGTCCCAATTGTTCGATCTTGCGGCCTTCCGGGCCGGGGCCTGGATCACCCTGGATTTCATCGGCCGCCTGCGCGACCTCTTCCCGGGCGAAGAGTGGGAACTGGACCTGGGCGGCGGGCTGGGAATCCGGTATTCGAGCGAGGATTATCCTCCCTCGATCGAGGAATACGTCGGGACGCTCTGCGCCGCCGTCCGCGAAAAGACGAGCGAACTGGGAATGCCGATGCCGCGCCGGCTGTGGATCGAGCCCGGCCGGTCGATCGTGGCCCCCGCCGGGCTGACCCTCTACACCGTTGGCGCTGTCAAGCCCATTCCCGGCATCCGGACCTATATCGCCGTCGATGGTTCGATGGCCGACCACCCCCGAACGGCGCTCTACGGCTCGATCTACACCTCCGTGCTCGCCAACAAGGCCGGCCGCCCCCCCGCTCAGGCCTACTCCGTGGCCGGGAAGGCCTGTGAGAGCGGCGACATGATCATCTACCAGGCCGCCCTTTCGGAGCCCGAGCCGGGCGATCTGCTCGCCGTGTTCTGCACCGGAGCCTACCATTATTCCATGAGCTCGAACTACAACCGCCTGCCGCGCCCCGCCGTCGTGGGCCTCGCGGAGGGCCGGAGCCGGCTCCTGGTCCGCCGGGAGACGTTTTCCGACCTCCTCCGCAACGACTTCAACCCCTATCGGAGCCAGTCATGAACAGACTCGTCGTTCAGAAATACGGGGGAAGTTCCGTCGCGACCCCGGACCTCATCCGTCGCGTCGCCAGGCGGATCGTTTCGGTCAGGGAACAGGGAAGCCAGGTCGTGGCCGTCGTTTCGGCCATGGGGTCGACCACCAACAAGCTCATCAGCCTCGCCGAGCGGATCGCGCCACGCCCGCCCGATCGCGAGCTCGACATGCTGGTGGCGACGGGGGAACAGGCCAGTGCCGCGCTGTTGGCGATGGCGATCAAGTCCCTCGGCCACTCGGCCGTTTCCTTCACGGGCCAGCAGGTGGGCATCATCACCGATTCCAGCCATACCAAGGCCCGCATTCTCAAGGTGGACGCGGAGCGGATTCAAAAATCCCTCGAGGCCGGAAACATCGTGATCGTGGCGGGATTTCAGGGCATGACCGACGCGCTGGAGATCACCACCCTCGGCCGCGGGGGCTCCGACATAACGGCGGTGGTGCTGGCTGCCGCCCTGAAGGCAGATGTCTGCGAGAAACTCACAGACGAGAGCGGCGTGTTCACGGCCGACCCCCGGAAAATTCCCACCGCCCGGAGGCTCGATGCCCTGAGCTACGAAGAGATGCTCGAGCTCGCGAGCCTCGGGACGAAGTTGCTTCACCCGCGGGCCGTCGAGTGCGCGATGAAGAACGGGGTCCGTCTGCACGTCCGGACCAGTTTTTCGGAAGAAGAGGGAACCTGGATTCAGGAGGAGGATCGGTATATGGAAAAGGCTGCCGTTTGCGGGATCACCTACGATGTGAAGGAAGCCAAGGTCTCGGTGCTGGATCTTCCCGACCGGCCGGGAGTGGCGGGGAACATCTTCTCCGCCCTGGCGGCTGTCGAGATCAATGTCGACGTCATCGTGCTCAATCGTACGCGAGGCGGGCTGACCGACCTCAGCTTCACCCTTCCCCGCTCGGATCTCGAAAAGGGCGTGCGAATTCTCAAGGATCTCGCCCGGAAGGAAGGCTACGGAGAGGTGATCGCCGAGACCGAGATCGCCAAGGTCTCGATCATCGGGGCGGGAATGCGCTCCCATCCGGGGGTTGCCGCCCGGATGTTCGAAGCCCTGGCCGGGGTCGGAATCAACATCGGTCTGATCTCCACGTCCGAGATCAAGGTCTCCTGCGTCATCGATCGGGACCGGCTGGACGATGCTCTCCAGACTGTTTATAAAGCATTCGATATGGATATGGTTCCCGCCGTCAGGCGCCCCCCGAAAAGGAAAAAGGAGACGTTCGGAACCTCGTTTTGACTTCGAAGGACTGACGGCATGGACGGACACGAGACGATTCGACATTCACGGCCCCGGGACTGCCGCGCAAGTGCCTGGGCGGCGCTCCTGCTGGCCTGGCTCGCCGGTCTTGCCATACCGGTCGCCGCGACGCCGCCGCAAAGCGTTTCAAGACCGCCATGTTCCTCCTGATCCCCGGCTCCACCGCCATCTACGACGACCTCCTCCGCGAAACCCCCGAATGAAATCTACGTTGGAATAGCTTGTTCAATGCCTGGAGCCGTGGTCGCCATCCAGGCATTTGGGCATTTGAACAGCCCCGCCCCGATGACTTCCTCAAAAATCCTGGCGGAAGCCGGCAGGCGAACGTTTCGGGGTGCCCTTCAGGGAGGGGTGGTCAGGACGACGAGGATGGTTCCTCCGAGGATCGCAAGGGGGTAGATGATCTGGAAAAGCCAGTCCAGTTTCATCGCAAGATCGACCTTCCCGGTCTTCGCGTAGTTATTGGCGACGACGGTCTGAACAAGCGCCGAAAAAATCGTGACGTAGAAGAGGATGAAAATCTTGTCGGAGAGTACGAGATACCCGACCGCCGGAAGGGCGTCAGCCTGGGACATGTGCAGAGCGACCGCGGAAAGGAGGGAGGTCACGCAGATCCCGCACTGGGCCTCGAATTCCTTTGCGTTGATGAAGAAGACCATGTAGGCCATCCCGGCGATCACCAGCAATGGGATGATGAACTTGATCATGTGCGGGATGAAAAATCGGCCGAGTTTCACCTGGAAAGTGAAACGGGAGTAATGGGAATTCCGTTCGGAATTGATTTTCGTGGAATCCCCGAAATTCGTGTCGTAGTGATGGACGTCGGTGAAAGCGTTCGTGCCCTGGATCTGCCAGTCGGGAACCTGGACGTCCGCTTCGACCCACTTCCGGGAATCCGGGACATCCGGGTCGGGAACGAAGACCACGCGATGGATTCCCGATTCCTGATCCTCGAGGATGATGGGAAGGGTTTGGGTGTCGAAAGGGTAGGAATGGAGCTTGAAGCGGCCTCGAAAGGTTCCCTTGATCCGTTGTGAGGCATACTCCTTTCCGCTGGCGAGAGTTTCGGAAGCCAGTTTTGTGGCCGTCTCGATGGTTCCGTTCATGAACTCCACCTTTTCGGGGCTCCAATCCAGGTCTGGGTTCCGGGACCACTTGTACCAGATGTAGAAATCCGCGTAGAACTGATTTTCCTTCAGATCGAGCTTGGCGATGTCGATGATGTAAAGCCCCACCTCCACCTTCATTGGGACGGATTCGGCCGGGGAAGCGGGTTGTCCCCAAGAAGCGGTTCCCCAGACGATGAGAAGCAGGGTCAGGATCATCACCGGGCCAAAGGAGGCTGCGATCCTTGCGGTCGCGGTTCTGGCCTTCACCCGGGGTGTCTCGATCCGGAGTTCGCCCAGGGCGGGTCCCTCGAAACACTCGGCCGCAGGTGTACCGCAGGGGAGGGGGTCCCCCGAAGCGGAAGGGGGCTCGAATGGAAGGATCGGGGGAAGGAATCGGGTTGTCGGCACGGTCGATTTCTCCGATGTGAACTAACCGATTATACTCCATGTCCGGGTTTAATCAATGCCCGGACCCAGATCGCAGGAACGCGTGGGCCGGTCCATCGGGGTTGCGCCCGTTGCATACCGGGGTGGCATCTGCTAGCATACGAGGCACCCCCCCCGCGATTTCGAAGCGGAAAGGGTGTCCCATCCGTTCTGGCGAAGGAATGAACGTGGAAAAACAACCTGCCTGGAACGACCTGATTCAACAGAAGATTTCCCTGATGCCCCCGGAGTTGCAGCCCCCCTGGAAAGACCTCGCGCGGGCCGTCGAAAGCCGCAACGAAAGGCGGGTTGAGATAAGCCTTCAGAAAATCGTTTCCAGCGATTCCTTCGCGAGCCCGGAAAAAAAGGAACACGCCCTCTGGTTCGCCCAGGTTCTTTTCCTGTGCGTCAGGGAGGCATACGCATCCCCGGTAGCCGGGCAGTTCGAGATGTATACCTCGCTCCTGCCGGTCTTCACCGAATTCCTTTCCAGGCAGGCGAGACATCAGGAGCTCCGGGAGTTCCCGAAATTCCTTTTCGTCGCGGGGGAGCAATTCCTGCTCATCCACTTCGATTCGAAAACCGGATCCGAGGTCCGTTTCGACAACTTCTACGAGTTCCACCTTCAGAACCTGCGGGAATTCATCAATTCTCCCGGCTTCAAGGGCTGGCGGGCACAGGACGGAGTCGACGAGTTCATTCGCATCTGCATCTCCCGGTGGATGGTCCATCTGGCACACTTCGCCCAAAACCGGCGGGACAAGCCGTTTTTGAACCTTCTTGACGTTCTCATGCTCATATTCAAGACGGCGGTGGAATTCCATCCGCTCCTGCAGGGGCTCGCGCTCGTTCTTCCCTGCGCGAAGAAGGCCTTCCACTTCCTGTATTCACAGGCTGACGATCCGGTAATGAAGGTGTTCCAGCGGACGAAGCAGAGTTCCCATCTCGACTTCCACGACACCATCGGCGCCTGGATGCAAACCTACAACCTGGGGGGGCTTCCCGACGTTCCCCGCGCGAGCGAAACGGAGGAGTCTCCCGAGCTGACCGTTCCCTTCGTATACCGTTCCCTCCTGGAGGAGATCCTGGGCGACGGCAACATCTCTTCCGACGAAGAATGGGCGATCAAGAACATCCGCGATTTCCTCGATATCTCCAACGAGCGATACCACCGGATTTTCGAGCAGGTCCAGGAGGGACGGAAGCTGAACAAGATTCCCGCTCTCGACCGAGATTTCTCTCCCAGGGAATTTTTGAAGAAAATCTTGATGAAGACTCTGGAGGATGGGGTCATCACGGAGGAAGAGCGAAACATCCTCGGAAAGGTCGCCAACGCCCTCCTGCTCAACCAGGAAACGCTGGCGGCGGTTTTCAATGAGGCGAAGGCAGCCTTTCGGAGCGGGGATGCCGTTTCGCCCGGGAGCTACAACCTCGAGACCCAGCGGCTCCACGACGTGGTCCGCCACATCGCCATGGAGGAACGTGTCAGGTCGGTCCTGGTTTCGGATCGGGGAATGAAGACCTACCAGAAAGCCGGAAAAGCCCTTTTTGCCCTCAAGCAGAAAGCCGCCAGCCTGGGCGGGGAGAAAGGTGTCCAGGCTCTTGGCCAATGGGCTGTGGGGGCGTTTTTTTTCGAACCCCAGGTCTACCTGTATCCCACGATCGTTCTGTTCGTCGAATCGCCGAACATCCACACCATCAGGTCGCAATTCAAGGGAAACCGGATCGATATCGCCTTCCTCGAGGATGTCCAGGGGCATCGGGGGGAGGACGTCCTGATCCAGGACCGCCCGCTCCTGCGCATCTTCAACGACGGACTCGAGACCGAGATTCCCTTGCAGGGAATTCTGGTCGGGGATTCCCTCCAGAGCTTCATGGAGGGGTTCGAGGAGGTGAAGGGAAAGTTCGCGCTCATGGTGATGCACCATTCCAGCATGGGGGCGGTGCTTGCCCTCCAGAAGGCGGGGCATTTGGACTTTTCGGGGAATTTCGCGCTCGGCCTGAGGCATATGGCGGAAGGGAAGTTCCATGAGGCGGTGACCCTCTTCTCGATGATCCACCAGGGGTTCCCCGATCGCCACGAGGTCTTGTACAACATCGCAAAATCCTACGAACTCATGTTCCTGGCCAACCCCGGTGACGCGGCAAGCAAGCTGAAGGCGATGGAATTCTTCAAGAAGGAGCTCCAGCTCAACGCGGGTTCCGACAAAGCGATGCGGGGGATCGCCGGAATTCTCGCCCACGATCACAATTTCGACGAGGCGTTGTCCTGGCTCAACAGGGCCCTGGAATGTGCTCCGGGAAGCATACCCAACCTTTTGGGCCTTGTAGAGGCATCCCTCGCGAGGGACCAGGAAAAGGGGATCATGTTTTCGGGGGTTCCCGACTATTTCGTCAGGTTCCTGGGGGAGGCCTTCCACCTCTCTCCGGTCCATCCGGGAGTACTGGAGCTGATCGAAAGAGGGAACAGCCTGTTCGGGGGCGACCTGGCCCGGCAGTTCCGGAACCAGCCCATCCAGACCCTTTTCCAATAGGATTGGGCCGGACGGCGACCAAGATGATGATCTCATGGAAGGGATCGAGCCGTTCGATTACGGCGGGCTGAAGGATTTTGTCGGTCGATGGCTGGTGTTGTTCGTGTTGTGCGGCTTGTTGCTGCCGCTGGCAGACGTTTACGCGCGGGCGAGGTGCGGCCACAAGGCATTGATGTGCTCACGGACCGACGTGGCACCGTGGATACGAATCACAGCCGGCTCGCCGGACAGCACGAAATGCCCCGCGACGAATTCCCGCAGGCCGGCTTCAGTGATGCTCGAACCACCGGCACGAAGCCAAGTCCAGACAATGCGGAACACGGTGAAATTATAATATATCTGGAGGTATATTGGTGTGTCTTCGACATATTCGGTTTTCTATTGCAGAAAAGAGCCTGCGGGGCAGTTCGCTGAGGTGGATCTGTCGCCTGAATCGCCGGAGTTCGATGATAAAGATCTGAGCACATTTTCAAAAGATCATGGCGAGGTCGTGTATCTGGCCGAGCAGGAAAATGTCGGTTTCATCCATTACGAGCATTGGAACCGTGGCGCATTGGTGAGAAGGCTGAAATACAACGACGATTACGCTTGGCTTTCCGCCGATGGAGAGCCCGAACCGTGGGAGGCCGATGCATTGTTCACGGCCGAGAATCTTTCGAAGACGTTGCAGGGGTATGACCCCGAAATGCATGAAAAGATCAGGGAGACCTGGAACAGAAAAATCATTCGAACCGGCGACTCGTTTCCCGTCCTGGGGCCGGTGGACATCATCCGGATCCTGAGACAATATTGGAAAGTATAATAAAACTCTGGCCGGAACATCCGACGCGCCCCTGAATCCGGTGCGGGGAGAATGCGTTTGGTATACTGCGTGTGAATCGCGCCGGCCCCGAAGGCGGCGAAGAACGAAGGAGAGGTCTCATGAAGAAACTGCTGATCGCCCTGTTGTTGATCGCGGCCTGGGTGGCGCCGACCGTGGCCCAGGACGTGCCGCCCATCCGGCTCGTCGTCGGTGAGGGCGCCGAGAAGCCGATCGTGATTCGCGCCGTCGAGTCGAAGGTGGTCGTGCAGGGCATGCTGGCCGAGACGCGGCTGACGATGACCTTCTTCAACCCGAACGGCCGCCGGCTCGCGGGCGACCTGACCTTCCCCCTGCCGGAAGGCGCGACGGTCAGCGGCTACGGCCTCGACGTGAACGGCGTGCTGGTCGACGGCGTCGTCGTCGAGAAGCAGAAGGGCCGCGAGGTGTTCGAGACCGAGATGCGGCGCGGCGTCGATCCGGGGCTGATCGAGAAGGTCAAGGGCAACAGCTTCCAGACCCGCGTCTACCCGATCGAGGCGAACGGCGTCCGCACCGTCATGGTGAAATACGTCTCCTCGCTCGCCGAGGCGGGCGGCGAATCGCTCTATATCCTGCCTCTCTCGTTCGACGGCCAGGTCGAGAAGTTCAACCTCCGCGTCGAGGTCGCCCGGGGAAGTGTGAAACCCGAGATCCGCGCCGGGAGCCTCTCGAACTTCAGTTTCGAAACATGGAAAAACGGCTTCGCGGCAGAGACGTCGCTCGAGAAGGCCGCGCTCAGCCAGACCCTTCGCATCGCGATCCCCGACGCGAAGGCCCAGCGGGTGCTCGTCGAGAAGAGCCCCGAGGGCGACACGCACTTCTGCCTCAGCGAGACCGTCGAACCGCCGGCCGACCTGCCCGCGATGAAACTGCCGTCGCGCGTGACGATCCTGTGGGATGCCTCGGGCTCGCGCGCGAAAGGCGACCGCAAGGCCGAGTTCGAAGTCCTGCGCGCCGCGTTCGCCGCCTGGAAATCGGCGCCGGTCGAGGTCGAGCTCGTCCCGTTCCGCAACGTGCCCGGCAAGCCCGAAACGATGACCGTCTCGAACGGCGACGTGGCCGGCCTTCTGAAGGCGATCGAGGCGGTCGAATACGACGGCGGCACCCAGCTGGGCGCGCTTCCGCCGTCCGGCGACAAGCTTCCCGACGTCTACCTGATGTTCACCGACGGCATCTCGAACTTCGGCAGGGAAGAGCCTGGGAAGTTCGCGGCGCCGCTCTACGTCTTCAGCGGCGATGCGGGCGCGAACCACGCGTTTCTCGGCCAGCTCGCCCTGCAGAACGGCGGCGAGTACGTGAACCTCCAGCGCGTGAAGCCCGAAGAGGCGGTGAAGGGAATCGGCCGCCCGGTGTACATGTTCCTCGGGGCCGAGGGAGCGGGGGCGGATGACCTCGTGCCGCAGCTCCAGAAGTCGGCGCGCGGCCGGTTCGAGGTCGCCGGGCGCCTGACCGGGGGCGAAGCGAAGATCATCCTGAAGTTCGGCACCGTCGGCAAGGTCATGAAGACCGTCGAGTTCGACGTGAAGGCCGCCGATGCCGGCGAGGGCGACCTGCTGCGGAGATTCTGGGCCCAGAAGAAGCTCGAGGACCTCGAGGCGTTTCCCGCGAAAAACGAGAAGGCTATGATCGCGCTAGGGAAGCGATACAGCATCGTGACGCCGCAGACCTCGCTGATCGTCCTGGAACGCCCGGAACAATATATAGAGCATGAAATAGTGCCTCCCGCGAACATGGCGGAATGGCGGAAGCAATACTTCGACGTGATGGAACGACGCGCTTCCGAACTGAAGGAGGCCGAGCGCGGCAAACTCGAGGAGATGCTGAGCCTCTGGAACAACCGTATCAACTGGTATAAAACTGATTTCGCCTGGACGGGCCAGGACAAGCTTCGCATGAAGCAGTCGATCGGCCGGGCCGACTCCCTCGAAAGCGGCGGTGTCCGTCGGGAGATGTCCGAAGCCTCCGAAGAGCGACTGTCGATGCCGATGCCGGGCGCACCGCCGGCCCCGTCCCGGGCCATGAGCGCCCCCTCGGCTGAGCCCGATGCCGCGCAGAGTGACAGCTTCGCGGGTGGGGCCGGGGCGGAATCCAAGAAAGCCGATGCCTCCCGTGATGACGGGAACGCGGCGAGACCGGTCGAGCCCGGGGTCGCGATGAAGGCCTGGACCCCGGACACCCCGTATCTGAAGCGGATCAAGGCGGCGGGAAAGGGCTCGGAATTCGCGGCCTATCAGAAGGAAAAAGCCGAGTTCGGCTCTTCCCCGGCGTTCTATCTCGACTGCTCCGATTTCTTCTACGGGCTGAAGCAGGATGCCATCGGTCTGCAGGTGCTGTCGAACCTAGCCGAGCTGAAGCTCGAGAACCCGGCGCTGATGCGCATTCTGGCCCATCGCCTCGCCCAGCGCGACCTGCTCGAACTGAGCGCGGGCATCTTCGAGGAGGTGCTGAAGATGCGGCCCGAAGAACCCCAGTCGTATCGCGACCTGGGCCTGGTTCTCGGCCGGATGGGAGCGTATGAGCGCGCGGTGAGCCTGCTGTGGGACGTCGTCGCGAAGAAGCGCTGGGACGGACGGTTCCGCGAGATCGAGCTGATGGCGCTCGAGGAGATGAACAATCTGATTGCGAAGGCGAAAGCCGCCGGCATCAAGGAGTTCAAGGGCGTCGACCCGCGGTTCATCCACCCGATGCAGCTCGACCTGCGCATCGTGATGACCTGGGACGCCGACATGACCGACATGGATCTGTGGGTCAACGAGCCGTCGGGCGAGAAGGCGTATTACGGCTACAACCGCACCGGCATCGGCGGCCTCGTCTCGTGCGACTTCACGCAGGGCTACGGCCCCGAGGAATACCTGCTGAAAAAGGCGATGAAGGGCATGTACACGATTCAGACGAACTTCTTCGGCAGCAACGCCCAGACGCTGTCGGGCGCCGTCACCCTCCAGGTCGATGTGTTCACCAACTACGGCCGCCCGAACGAGAAGCGCCGCTCGATCACGATGCGTCTGACCGAGCGGAAGGAAACGTTCACGGTCGGGGAGGTGGAATTCTGACGATGCTCGGGAAACTCGTTTCGTTGCTCATGTCACTCTTTGGAGGTGTCGAAGGCGTGGAACATATCACGGTTCAGGAACTGCAAAAACATCTTTCCGGCGGTCTGAGCGCAGAAGAGCTCGTCGTGGACGTGCGCGAGCCCGACGAGTTCTCGGCGGGGCATGTGCCCGGCGCTGAAAATATACCGCTTGGTATAGTCGCCGGTTCGGCCGATCGCCTGAAAGGCAGGAAGCGGGTGTTCGTGATCTGCCTGAGCGGCGGCCGCTCGATGCAGGCGTGCGCCCAGCTGGCCCCTCGTCTTGCAGACAAGACGGCCCTGGTGAATGTCGACGGCGGCACGATGGCCTGGATCAGCGCCGGGTTCAAGGTAGACAAAGACTGACCGGTCGCGCAACCGAAGCGCTGACGATTCGTCCGGACGATATCCCCGAATATCATCGAAGATATTCGGGGATATTCTTTTACCGGGTCCCGTATCTCGAAAGAAGATTCACCGTCTCCGCTCGTGCTGAGCCTGTCGAAGCACGAACGGCCGTTCACCTTTCGACAGGCTCGGGACGAACGGGACATGCCACCCGCGCAAGGTCAGCGCCGGCGGAGGGGCATGGTCATGCAGCGGCAGCCGCCGCCGCCGCGGGCGAGCTCGGAACCGTCGATGGTGATCACGCACCGGCCGTAGCGGCCTAGATCGACTTTTCCCTGGGCAACCTCGGTGGCGTCGATGATGGCAAAACCTTTGCGGTCGAGTTCTTCGATCGTGTTGATGTTGCGGCGGTAGCCGATGATCCGGCCGGGGCCGATGGCGAAAAAATTGGCCCCGCTATGCCATTGCTCGCGCTCCTGCGTCCAGGGGTCCGTACTGGCGCCGCACCTGATCAGCTCCAGCGGCATGCCCAGGTCTTTGAGGGCCTCGGGGAGATTCTTTTCTTCCGTTATCCGGACGGTCTCGCCGTTGTCGATGCTGATGCGCACGGTCCGGTACCGGTTCGGCTGCATGATGACGGGCTCGTAGACCATGCAGATACCGGTGTCGAGGAAGGTGAACACCATGTCGAGATGGATGAAGGATTCCGGCTGAAACGGCAGTTCCTGCACCAGGATATGCTGCGGCCGCTTCTGCTTTCGGAAATGCTCGACGAGGAAGTCGACGCCGTGGGGGTTCGTGCGTGCGCCGATCCCGATCAGCAGGATGTCGTGCCGCGCAACGAGGATATCGCCGCCCTCGAGCTGAACGCCCCGTTTTCCCTCGAGCGGGGTGTTCGGGTCCAGGATCTGGACGTCGAACATCGGATGGAAGCGGAAGATCGCTTCCATGATGAGGGATTCGCGCGTCCGGACCTTGTTGGCCATGCGTGATATAAGCACCCAGTCGTTGATTGCGATGGCCGAGTCGCGAGTGAAAAAGAAGTTGTGCAGGGGACGCAGCGAGTATTTCTCGTGGTCGAGAAAGCGCGACAAGTTGTCTTTTTTCATCAGCACGCCCTCGAGGAAACAGCGGCAGAGTTCCCCGGGGGGCATGGCCAGCAGTTCGTCGCGGAGATCCTCGGCGTCTTCGCTGAGACAGATGTTGTCGATGAGGTGCCGCCGAGCCTCGTCAATCTTCAGCATCTGCTCCAAAAGCGACTTGACCTGGAAGGTCCGCGTGACCTTGTCGAGCACGCCTCGCAGCTGGGCGTATTCGAGCGAGGCGACGGACAGGTTGAGAATGTCGCTGTATAGCGCGCGCTCGGCGTTCTGCGGCGTCATGTTTTCAATCTCCTGGCCCGGCGTGTGGAGGATGACGCCTTCGAGCGCGCCGATCTCGGAGCTGATCGAGATGTCGAACTTCTGCTGTGTCGATGTCATAACGGCCCTTTCGCGTTTCGTGAGATGAATGACCTCAATACGGCGGCAGCAGCCGCCGGAAGCCATGAGTGATGACGATCGCCGCAAATGCGACGTTGCGCGGCAGCACGAGCGGCCAGAAAACCGTTGGCGCAGGTTTTTCCGGGGAAGCGGCCGCGGCCCCGCAGGCGCGCAGAAACTCGACGGACCAGGGCCAGTCACGGAGGCCATCCAGAAGATCCCGGGGAAAGGCATCCGGCGAGGTTCCCGCGCCGACGATGCCACCCAGGATTGCCGCCGTCGTGTCCGTGTCTCCGCCGGCTTCGATGATGTCCGCGAGCGCGGACCGGAGATCGCCCGGAGATCGGTACCACGCGTGAAGAACCGCGGGAATGGTGTGAAGCATGTAGCCCGAGACGCCGGATTTCCATCCCTGGCTTGCGGCGAACGCCTGCGTCGTCACGCCCGAAGCCGCGGAGGAGGCGGCCGATTCGAGCAGGGGGATCCATTCTGGAGCGAGATCGGGAATGCAGGAACGCAGCAGGGCGCGAAACCGGTCCGGTGCGTCCTCCGGGCGGTCGGCCCGGGCGGCGCAGGCGGCGGCGAGGGCCGCGAGCTGGGCGCCCTGCTCGGCCCGGGGATCCGAGTGGGTGATGAGAGTCGATGCTCGCACCAGTGCCCGGCGTTGCGCTGCCGAAGCGGCGGCTTCCGGGGTCGCGCCATCGTTCGCGCAGTCTGCCGAGAAACAGGCCCCGATGACGGGAGCCCGCATTGCGGGCCCGTTCCCGGCTGAGAAAACCCCGCTGCGCGCCGGACTCCAGCCGAGCCAGAGCTTCACCAGCGACCGCAGGGTCGCGAAGCCTATTCCGGCAGGCACGCACAGGATCCAGAGCCTTAGCGACCAGGCGAGGTCACGGGTGAACGCCGCCTCGGCGCCGCGCGAGCGGGCGAGCGCGAGCGCGGTCAGCGCCGCGTGCTCGGTGTCGTCCGATACCATGCCCCTGCCGAAGAAAAACCGGTGTCGCAGCGGCGGCGGAAACATCCGCGCCGCGCGAGCCGGCCCGATGTTCTCGTACGGCAGCCCCAGGCTGTCGCCCAGCGCCGTTCCAAGCAGTGAACCGATGACCGCACGTTCGCGCATGAAAAACCTCACGGATTCGAATGGCGCGATTGTATGCCGAGATTCCGCTATCTGGCAAATCGCAGGCCGAAAGACAACCGATACGGCCGTGCATGTTGATCCTGCCGAAACGCGTGCGGCCATTCGCCCACCGACAGGCTCAGGGCGGACGGAACCGAGGTGGATTTCAACGAAAAAGGCGGAAGGGAAAGGCCCTTCCGCCGAAATAAATAGAAATAGATATAATTATTTCCTGAAATGCGGCAGTTTCTTGCCGAGCCAGATCAGCAGGTCGTCGAACAGGGTATAGGCCACGGGGGTCAGCAGGAGGGTGATGAGCAGACAGAGACTCTGGCCGCCGATGATCGTGATCGCCATTGATGCGCGGGTCGCGGCGCCGGCGCCCTTGCCGAGGGCCATGGGCAGCATGCCGGCGATGAGGGTCACCGTCGTCATCAGGATCGGCCGAAGGCGGGCGTGGTTGGCCTCGATGACGGCTTCCCGCCGTTCCTTGCCCTGCTCGCGAAGCGTGTTCGTGTAGTCGATCTGCAGGATCGCGTTCTTCTTCACGATGCCGAACAGCATGAAGATGCCCAGCAGCGAGTAGATGTTGACAGAGTTGCCCGCGATGAGCAGGGAAACCAGTGCGAACGGGATCGAGAGGGGGAGCGACAGCATGATCGTGATCGGGTGAAGGAAACTCTCGAACTGCGAGGCCAGGATCATATACATGAAGATGGCGCTCATGAAGAATGCGATCATGAAGCCGCGCATCGTCCGGGCCATTTCGCGGGAACGGCCGATCAGCGTCCCGGTGTATTCCGGGGGCATCTTCAGTTCGGCGGCGGCTTTCTCCACGATCTTGTTCACGTCGCCCAGCGCGGCGCCCTTCCCAAGATTGATATTGACCGTTATACTTCTCTGCCGGTTGCGCCGGTCGATCTGGGCGGGACCGAAGCCCGCCGTGATCGAAGCGACCGAGTCGAGCCGGACGAGCGTTCCGAGCGTCGTCGGCAACAGCAGCCCGGAGATGGCCTCGGGGTTGCCGCGGTCCTCGGGACGCAGGCGGACCCGCACCTCGTACAACTCGTCGTTCTCCTTGAAACGGGTGATCTGATCTGCGCCGCCGACGAGCGTGCGCAGCGACGTCGACAGCACGTCGAGCCGCACGCCCAGACGGTAGGCGCGTTCCCGGTCGAGCTTCACGTGGACTTCGGGCTTGCGGCTGATATACGAGGAATCGGCATTGCCGATCTTTTCGCTGGTGCGGATCTTATCCACGATCGCGTCGACATACTCGCTGATCCTGTTCAGATCGGGACCGGCGATCGAATAGCTCGTGTCGGACATGCGAGAGCCGCCGCCGAACCCGCTCGACGCCTGGACGGCGGGGCGCAGGTCCTTGTATGCTTTCATGATCCGGCGCGCGTCATCCATGACGTCGAACTGGGAAAAGTCGCGCTCCGCGATGTCGACGAGCTGGATGAACACCTGGCCTTCGTTGACGCCGACGCCCGAGCCTTCGCCGATCGTCGCGAACACATGTTTGACGCCGCGCAGGGTCGCCATTTTTCCCTCGATTTCCCGGAGGATCCGCTCCGTGCCTTCGAGCGAGCTCCCCTCGTCGGCGCGGAAATACACATTGAACTCGTTCGTGTCGTCGTTCGGCATGAAGTCGACCGACAGCATCTTCCCGATCGGAAGCGCCAATACGGTGCAGACGACGGCCGCGATGACGATCTGCCACCTGTGGCGCAGCGCGTAGGTCAGCAGGCGCCCGTAGGCGGCGTCGACGTAGCCGAAGAAGCCCGACTTCTTGCTGTGGCCGGAGCCGCGGGCGAACCGGTACCGGAACAGCCGCGAGCAGAGCATCGGCGTCAGGGTGAACGAGACCAGGACCGAGATCAGGATGGCGAACGCGATCGTCAGACCGAAGTTGTTCAGGAAACGGCCGATGATGCCCTCCATGAACGCTACGGGCAGGAAGATGACCGCGAGCGACAGCGAGGTCGCCATGACCGCCAGGTAGATTTCAGACGTCGCTTCGTTTGCCGCGGTCTCGGCGTCGGAGTGCTTCTCTTCAATGTGCCTAAATATATTTTCCAGGACGACGATGGCGTCGTCGATGACGATGCCGACGGCGAGCGTCAGACCGAGCATCGACATGTTGTTCAGGGTAAAGCCCATCATGCGCATGAGGAGGAAGGTCGAGATCAGCGAGACGGGAATGGCGAGCGCCGAGATGATCGTCGAGACGAAATTTCCCATGAACAGCAGGACGACGAACGAGGCGCACAGCGAGCCGAGGACCAAATGCGTCCGAAGCTCGTGGAGCGACGACTTGATGAATTTCGACGAGTCGCGGATCGAAATGTAGGAAATCCCGGCCGGGAAGTTTTTCTTGAGCTCTTCGAGTCGCTTCTGGATGCGGTCGATCACGTCGAGCGTGTTGACGCCCGACTGTTTCTGAATGACGAGGGAAAGGGCAGGCTCTCCGTCGAGACGGGCCAGACTGCGGGGCTCGGCTTCGTCGTCGAGAATCTCGGCGATGTCTTTCATGCGGATCGGCACGCCGTTCTGCGTCGCGACGATCACGTCGGCGAATTTCGCCGGCTCGTCGATGCGGCCGAGCGTGCGCAGGATGAACTCGTTCGAGCCTTCGGTCACATCACCGCCGGGGATCTCGACGTTCTGGCTCTTGAGCGCGTCCTTCATCATCGCCGAGGAGATATTATATGCACCCATCTTTTTCGCGTCGGCGACGATGCGGATCTCGCGCTCGCGGCCGCCGACGATCTGGATCGCCCCGACGCCGTCGATGGCTTCGAGCTGCTCCTTGATGCGTTTTCGGGCAAAGTAGGTCAGGTCGCGCAGGGGCATCTCCTTTGGCCCCTTGATGACGAGCGTGACGACAGGCATCGCGTCGGGGTCCATCTTCTCGACCAGCGGTGCCTCGGTGCCCTCCGGCAGATCCTTCGTGATGCGCGCGATGCGGTCGCGGACTTCCTGGGCGGCGACGTCGATGTCCTTCTCGAGGACGAACTTGACGATGATGCTGGCCTGGCCGAACAGGCATTTGGTGTTGAGCTCGTCGATGCCGCCGACGGTGTTGACGGCCTCCTCGATTGGCTTGGCGATCTGCGTCTCGACTTCTTCGGGACTGGCGCCCGGCAGGGTGACGGAGACGCGGACGATCGGGAAATCCATTTTCGGCATGAGGTCGAGGCCGAGCTGCTGATACGAGAACATGCCCAGGACGACGAGCGCCAGGGTCATCATGACCGTGAAGACCGGCCTCCTGATGCAGATGGCGGCGAGGTTCACTTCCGGCCTCCTTGTTCTGGCCGGGATTCAGCGGGATTCAGAAATTTCACGCGGGCGAACATGCCCGGCTTGAGGATGCCTTCTGGATTGGAAACGATGATTTCGGCGTTTGCGGACCGGGTCTTCGAATCGATCGCGGCGGGCGTGCGCTCGAGGGTGCCGGTGAACTGGCGCCCGGGAAGGGCGTCGACGGTCACAACGGCCTGCAGTCCGGCCGACAGGGCCGGGACGAAGCGTTCGGGACACTCGACGTTGAGTTTGACGGGATCGACCTGCATGAACGTGAAGACCGGCGCGGCGGGGGTGACGTAGGAGCCCTCATCGAGGTGGCGCTGGGCGACGACGCCGGCGAACGGTGCGCGAAGCGTTGCGTATTCGAGTTGCTGTTTCGCGAGCTGGAGCGCGGCTTCCTGCTGGCGAATCGTGGCGCGGGCGACGTCTTTCTCCTCGAGGCGTGGCCCCTGGTCGACGAGCGATTTCTGGGCGCGCAGGGCGAGATACTGGGCCTCGGTCACCTTGGCCTTCGCCTCGGCGGCGTCGAGAGCCTGCTTCGACAGCGCCCCGGCCTTGAACAGGTCGGCGTTTCTCGCCAGGTCCGCTTTCGCGTTCTCCCAGTTGGCCTGGGATTGCTTCAGATTCTCGTCTGCCGTGCGCTTTTCCTCGGGGCGGGAGCCCGTCTCGAGCTGGCGGAGGCGGGCTCGGCCGGCTTCGAGAGCCGCGGCGGCCTGTTCTACCGACAGTTCGAAATCGCGCGGCTCGAGCGTGGCGATCGGCGCGGCCGCCGTCGCCGCGTCTCCGGCGAACAGGGGAACCTGCTCGATCCGCCCGCTCACCTTGAACGCGAGGGCGACCTTGCGCATCGGCCCGACTTCTCCGATCAGCTCGCCCATGGTCGTCAGGGAACCGGCTTCCTGATGGTGCGCCGAAGCGGATGCGACGGACGCCGTGACTGGTGCCGCCTTGCCGGGATCGGGTGTGGGCGGCAACGCCGGAGATGCAAGGGGAAACAGGATCAGAGCAGCAACTGCAGGGATCAAGGTTCTGCTGGAAGTGTGACTGTTCATAATATTCCTAAATATATAGTAACTCGCCGTGGACCTGGGTCAACGAGCGGCGTTCCGGAGTGGTTCCGGCAGGAGGCCGATGGCGCGGGTCAGCTGAGCCATCGCGACGGCGCGCTGGTGAAGGGCCTGAGCTCGAAGGGTGCGCGCCTGGGTGAGGGCGACTTCCGAGTCGAGAACGTCGAGGGCCGTTTTGGCACCGGTATCGTAGGCAACCTGCGCAATGCTGAGCGCTTCCTGTGCCTGCTCGACGTTCTTCTCCTGGGAGGCGAACACCTCTTCGGCCTCCTTCACACCGGCGATGGCCTTGCGGATATCGACACGGAGGGTGGAAAGGATATTCTCGGTGCTGAGCCTGGCCTGTTCGTAGGCTGCTTTCGCTTCATCCCGCTGTGCTTGCGACAGGCCGGAGTCGAACACCGGGTAGATGAGTCCGACGGTCGTCAGCCAGTTGTCACGGTAGCTGCCGATCGGAGCTCGCGCCCCGCGGGTGCGCTCGTAGGTGCCGTTCAGCTGGACGCTGGGCTGGAGCGCCTGGCGGGCGACATTGACCTGGTGGCGGGCGGCTTCTTCAGAGGCCATGGCGGCAGCGAGATCGGGCCGCTGTTCACAGGCGAGCTGGATCGCCCGGTCTTCATCGAGCGGGAGCGGCGGGAACTCGGCCGGGAACGAACCGACGACGGCGGGCTGCGCCGACGGATCGAGGCCGAGCAGGTGAAGGAGGTCGGCGAGAGCCGTCGACCGGCTGTGAACTGCTTTGATCAGGGCGGGGCGGGCCGCCGACAACTGGACCTCCGCCCGAAGGAGGTCGAACCGGGGCGCCGTTCCCGCGTCGACGAGCCGCTGCGTGTGGTCGCGATGCTTCTGCCGCTGGTCGACCGAATCCGAGGCGACCCGGATCAGGTCATCGGCGAGAACCATGTCGTAAAAGGCCTTCGATACCTGGAACGAAACATCGACCAGGGTGCGTCGTTCGTCGGCGACGGCCGCGTCGACCGAGGCATTCGCCGCCCTGCTCTGGGAGCGGTATCGGCCGAACGGCTGGAATGTCTCGGTCAGGGACAACCGCTGCGCATCCTGTCGGTCGCTGAGGGTGGGGGAGGTGGGTTCCCGGTATTTCGTGTCCTGGGCCGACACACTGGCGTTCGGCAACTGGGTGCGAAACACCTGGTTCGCCTTCGCGCGTCCCGCCGATGTGCGTGCGCGACTGGCGAGAACGGTGCGGTTGTTCCCGGCGGCGAGCTTCAGGCAGTCCTCGAGCGTGAGTTCGGGCGGAATCGCGACGAATGCGCCGTGCCCCGTCTCGACTGCTTCCATCGGAATGGTCATCGATGCGGGATGCTGGTGGTTCGGAGTTCCAGGGGGCGCGTCTTCGGCCCGCACGAGCGCGCCGGTGGCGAGAAAAAGCAGGAAAAACGCATGGATGGACCGTTTGTGAGATGAGTGTGTCATTCGTCCCCTCCTGAGTGGGCGGTTGCATGGGATGATGCGATGACGGATTCGCGGAACGTCTCGAGAAGGTCGATGAGCGCGCGCCGCTGGCCGGCCGGGAACCGTGAGAAACACGAGTCGGCCGATTTCTGCCAGATGGGGATAAGGCTTACGATCTTTTCCCGGCCCTGCGGGGAGAGATCGATTTTCAGACAGCGCCTGTCGCTGCTCAGGCGCCGCCGCTCGACGAGCCCGAGTTTTTTCAGGCGGGAGATCATGCCCGTGATGTTGGCGGGGGTCACCATCATGATTTCGCACATTTCCGAAGGGGAAAGCGGCCCTTTGCGATGGAGTGTGGCCAGCAATCCGAACTGGGGCCCGGTCAGGCCGGTGTGGGGGCCGAGACCGCTGCCCGCGAACACGCTTCGCACGACGGTCTTGGTCGTCTGGATCAGGGAATGGAACAGCTCGACGGAATCTTTCGACATAAATAGTTCGCCTCTAAAAAGTTTACGTATGAAATAATAATTTCCTGTGTTTGTCAAGGTTGTGGCTTGGAAATGTCACTTCGACCGCGAGGGTATTGCATATTGTCCGGCGTTGCTGTATTATGACTGACCGTTCAGTCATATATCGTTCGGTATCGCGTAGAGTGCCAGGATTCACGTTCGATGCCGGATTTCAAAAGGAGATATCGTGGCCAGTTCCCAGGTGAAGGAGAAAAAGACGAAAATTCTCGAGGTTGCCCTCAGGCTGTTCAACGATATCGGGTATCGAAACCACGCTCGACGAAGTCGCGAAGCAGGCGGATATCACCAAGGGCACTCTGTACCTCTATTTCAAGAGCAAGGATGATCTGTTCATCCAGTGCATGTTCGACGGCTCCGAGAAATGGATGTTGCGCGCACGGGAGATCATCGACGGCCCTGACGGCATCCGCGAGCGCCTGCGAAAGCTCGTCCAACTCCAGATCGACGTGTTCACCCGCAACGGTCCGATGATCCAGCAGTTCATCCTGCGCAAGCGCGCCACGAGCCATGATTCATCCCTTGCTAAGCGCATGATGAAAAAGATGCGGGAACGGCTTGAATTTTTTGCGGTGTTCTTCAAGGAAGGCATCGAAAGCGGGGAGTTCTCTGACACCCTTTCCCCGATGCAGATGGCCATCATCTTCCACCAGGTTTTCGACCTGAACATGAAGTTTCAGTTGTTCGACGTGCCCACCCTGACGGCCGACAGATGCAGCGATGTCCTACTGAGTCTGCTCTCGTCAGGCAAACGACCCAACAAGTGACGGAGGCAGAACACATGTCCGCGATTCGAACCCCGGTTTTCCGAACACTCCTGTGCGGCCTTTTCATGCTGACCTGCATCACCGCTCCGACGATCGCACAAACGGAGCGGAGGGAACCGCCGACCGGCGATGTTCGCGAGATCGCCAGTGAAACACCCGATCTGGCCGATGCCCCGGCGCAGACTGCCGAATCTGGAAGTGCCGATTCCAGCGACGTCCAGGATGTGGTTCCGAAGCAGACGATGAACGAGTTCTATGAAAGTCTGAAGAATCTTCCCGTCATCGACACGTCGTCCGGCCCCGTGAAGATCGAGGACATCCATCTTGCCCAGGTGCTGCTCCTGGCGCTCGAGCGGAATCGCACGATCATCGGCTCGGCTCAGCAGGTCGAGAGCGCTGATGCCCAGGTTCTGCAGGCCAGGGCAATCTCCGGAGCCAGGCTCACCGGAAATTTCCAGCAGTCGCACGTCGATGACGTGGCCAAGACCATTTCGGGCGGAAAAACGATCGACCTTGGAAAAAAAGATTCTCAGGCAGCCTATGTCGAAGTGACCCAGCCGCTGTATCTCAGCGGGAAGGATCGCTCGGCCCTCAGGTCGGCACGCCTTGGCCGATCGGTTGCCGGCGCCGGTCTCATGCTGACCCGGCAGAGCGTCCTGCTCGAGACTACCATGCTGTGGCTCTCCTGGCTGTTCGCAGGCGAGGCGGAGCGCGTGGGCCAGAAGGATCTCGAGCTCGCCGAGGCGCACCACGCGCTGGTGAACGCCAGATTCCGCCAGAAGCAGGTGTCCCAGTTCGAGGTGCTGCGGGCGGATGTCCGCCTGGCGCAGGCATGCAGCGATCTTCGAAAGAAAACCAACGCGAGGGAGCTTGCGTTCCTCGACCTGCTGAACGTGCTCGACCTTCCTGAAAACACGGTTCTCACTACAAAGGACCGTCTTCTCATGGTCGATCTGGAGATCGATCCGGTCAAAGATGCTTCCGAAGCGCTCGAGCTGCGCGAAGACGTGCGCATGAAGCGGCTGGGGGTTCAGCTCGCCAGCCAGGGGATCGCGTCGGCCCGAAGCGAGAATCAGCCCATCGTCAGCATGTTCGGCCAGAGCGGCGTGCAGGACCCCTCGTCGAAGTCGTCGATGGGGAATTACGAGCGCAAGGGCTACTGGAAAGCCGGCGTCGTGGCGAACTTCACCCTGAGCGACGGCGGCTCGAGGAAGGGCAAGATCAAGGAAGCCCACGCGAAACTGGCCATCGCCGAGAACGCCCTCCAGGAAGCCATCGTGAAGGCGAACATCGAGATCAAACAGGCGTCTTTGAACATCGAGACGGCGAAGGAAGTGGTGAGCGCGCAGCGGGAAGCGCTGAAGCAGGCGGAAGAGGCGCTTCGGCTCGCCGGCGTGCGGTACCGCAACGGCCTGTTCACCCAGGTTGAGCTGTTCGATGCCGAGAATGCCTACCTCGCCACCCGCCTCCAGTATCTCCAGGCGATCTTCAGTTACCACCAGGCCTATGCCGCCTACAGACTCGCAACCGGCAAGCTCGGACGGGAACTCCTGGCCCGGGCACCCAATAAATAAGAAGGAGCTATATATAATATGTCATTTATGACTGCGCTCTCGAAAGCCTCGCCGAGCGGATACTCGAAGTCGCTTCTGGCGACGGCCCTGTTGGCTTCTTCTTTCGTTTTCCCTCTCCCTTTCTATCTGCTCCCGGGCACGCCCGGCATCACGCCCGCTTCGGCGCAGACCGACGATTCGAAACTCCAGCCCGTCATCGTCGAGAAGGTGATCTCCTCCGACATCAGTCAGCAGCTGCGCACCTCGGGCGAGATCCTTTCCTACCAGGGCGCCGACATCCATCCGAAGATCGGCGGTGAGGTCATCAAGGTCAACGTCCGTGAAAGCTCGGTGGTGAAATCAGGCGACGTGCTTGCCGAGATCGACCACCGGATCCTGGACGCCCAGCTCGAACAGGCTCAGGCTGCCGTGACGGTCGCCAGGGCCTCGGTCGAGGTTCAGGAAGTGCTGGTCAAGACATCCGAGTCGGCCCTGGTCTCAGCCAAGGCCCAGGCGGCGGCCGCGAAGGCGAAGGCGGTCAACATGGCCGCGACGAAAAAGCGGTATGAAGAACTGTTCCGGGAAGGGGCGGTTTCCGAGCAGCAGCTCGATGACGTCAGGACCCAGTATGATGCGGCGGATGCCCAGAACGTCTCGGCCGAAACCAATATCCGCCAGGCGGAAGACTCCATCCGCTCGAACCAGGTGACCCTCAAGGTCCGAAGGGCGCAGCTCGCCCAGGCCGAATCGAACCTGCATGCCGCCGAGGTGCAGCGTGAGAACGCGTTCGTGAAAGCCCCCTTCGACGGTCGCATCACCATGCGCGTGCTCGATGCCGGTGCCATGGCCAACCCCGCCCAGCCGATCTTCCGGCTTGAGCAGATGAACCGCGTGAAGGTGGTCGGCAGCCTGGTCGAGAAAGACCTGATGCAGCTCCAGGCCGGGAAAACCGAGGCGTCGGTCAGGGTCGACACCTTCGCCGACCGCGAGTTCAAGGGAATGGTCACGAGCGTCTACCCGGCCATCACCTCGAAGACCCGCACGGGCCAGTTCGAGGTCGTCCTCGAGAATCCCGAGATCGTCCTGCGCTCGGGCATGTATGCGACGATCATCCTGTCGCTCCAGACCGAGAAAAATGCTGTCGTCGTCCCCAAGGATGCGCTTCTCACGCATAATGGCCAGACAGCCGTCATCCACGTCACGAGCGAGGGAATGGCGGTGCGCAAGCCGGTTCGCGTCGGCATCGTCCAGGAAACCCGCGCGCAGATCCTCGAAGGGCTGCGGCCGGGCGACCTGATCATCACCCAGGGCGCCGAGCTGGTGAAGACCGGCATCCGGGTCAAGCCGGTCCTGATGGAGGGGGATAAATGAACCTCTCTATATATGGCGTGAAATGGCCTGTCACCACCACGATGGTGTTTCTGGCCACCATCATCCTCGGGGCCTTTTCCTGGACCCAGCTGGGCGTCGACCTGATGCCCAATTTCGAGATCCCTGCCGTCACCATCATCACGACGTATACGGGCTGCGGCCCGCGGGAAATCGAGTCGAGCATCACCGAGCCGATCGAGGAAAGCGTCTCGACCGTCGAGAACGTCGACGAAATCACGTCGCAGTCGATGGAAGGCATTTCCATGGTCACGGTGAAGTTCAACTGGGGCATCAACCTCGATGCGGCGACGAACGACATCCGCGACAAGCTCGATCTCGTCGCGCGCCGCCTTCCCGACAATGCCGACAAGCCGTTCATCTTTAAGTTCAACACCTCGATGATTCCCGTCGTGATGCTCTCCGTCTCGGCGAATGAAAGCTGGGAAAAGCTCGAGAAGATCACCGACCGGAAAATCGTCGATGCCCTCAAACGCATTCCCGGCGTTGCCACTGCCCTGCAGATCGGCGGCGACAAGCGCGGCGTCCTCGTGAACCTCGATCGGGAGCGCGTCCAGGCCACGGGACTGTCGGGAAGCCAGATCGTCGGCCTGCTCCGGAATCAGAACGTCGACAACCCCGGCGGCACCATCAAGCAGGGGCAGTTCGAGTATCTCGCGCGCACCCCCGGCAAGTTCACCCGCGTCGATGATCTCAAATCGGTCGTCGTCGCGACGAAACCCGGCGTCGTGCGCCTCGGCGACGTCGCCGAGATCAGGGATGATTTCCTCGAAAAGTCCAACGCGTTCTACATCAACGGGAAACCCGGCATCGGCATCATGGTCCAGAAACAGTCCGGCGCCAACACCGTCAGCGTCGCCGCCGCGGTGCGCGAGGCCCTGCCGGAGATCCAGGCCCAACTGCCTCCCGATGTGAAACTCGAGATGATCATGGACACGTCCGAGTTCATCCAGAACACGATCGACAACCTGAGCGACTCGGTCCTGCTGGGCGGCATCGCGGTGTTCTTCGTCATCATGTTTTTCCTGCGCGACATCCGCGGAAGCCTGATCATCTGCACCACGATTCCGACCTCGCTGATCATCACATTTCTGTTGATGTATCTCGCCGATTATACATTAAATCAGATATCGCTATCGAGTCTCGCGATCGCCATCGGCATGGTCGTCGACAACTCGATCGTCATCCTCGACAATATCAAGCGCTACCTCGAACGGGGTGTCAAATCGCGCGAGGCGGCCATTTCCGGCGCCGTCGAGATGGGAACGTCGGTCATGGCCTCGACGCTGACGACCATCGTCATCTTTCTGCCGATCATCTTCACGACCGGCCTGATCAACATCATGTTCGGCCAGCTGGCGATGATCATCACAATGGCGCTGTCGGCCTCTCTGATCTCGGCGCTGATGCTGACGCCGATGATGTGCTCGAAGATCCTGAAGCCGGCGAAAGTCCAGGGGAATGCCGTCGTGAAGACACGGTTCGAGTTCCTCGAGAAAATCGAGAGCATCTACGGCAAAACCCTTGACACCCTTCTGAACCATCGCTGGAAAACCGTCGGCTGCCTGATGGCATGCTTCGTGCTGTCGCTGGGCCTGGTGAAGCTGGTCGGGGTGGATTTCATGCCGGACCAGGACCAGGGCCGCATCACGATCAAATACGAGTGTCCGGTGGGCACCCGGTTCGAGGTGACGGGCCAGTTCGGGCAGCGAATCGCCGAGATCGTGAAAAAGAACGTTCCCGAACTGAAGACGTTCGTGGTCCGGTACGGAAAATCGGCGGGCCAGGGCGGCGCGATGTCGGGCGCAAAGAACTTTTCGTACGCCGGCCAGGTTAGCGTGATGCTCGTTCCCAAAGACAAGCGTAGGCGCGGCGTCAAGACCGTCATCCAGGATCTGCGCCCCCTGATCGAGGAGATTCCGGGCATCACCGTCAACTTCGACTCGGGCGATCCCATGGCCAACATGATGGGAACGGCCGGCGCCGGTTTCACCCTGAATCTCTATGGATACGACCTGAAGACCGGCCTTGCGTGGGCGAACCGGCTCAAGGAGAGACTGTCTTCCATTCGCGGCCTCGCCGATCTCGAGATCAACCAGGACCTCGCCCAGCCGGAATTGCAGGTGAACATCGACCGGGAAAAGGCCGCAACGCTCGGATTCAACGTGTCGGACATCGGGAGCGCCGTCGAAACCTACATCAGCGGCGACACCACGGTGAAATACCAGGAGGGCGGCGACGAATACGACATCGTCGTGCGCTTGCGGCCGGAAGACCGCGACCGGATCGAGGATCTCGACCGGGTTCCGCTGATCAGTCCGACCGGCCAGGTGGTGCGGCTCGACAACGTCGCCCGCATCTCGAACGAACTCGGGCCAACCAACGTCTCCCGCAACGAGCAGGAGCGATACATCCAGATCACCGGCCAGGTCTACGGCCGCGGCTCGGGCGATGTCAGCGACGACGCGAAGGCGATCATCGAATCGATGCCGATTCCGCCGGGATTCTCATGGAAATTCGCCGGGAACGAAAAGCAGCGCCGCGAGTCGTTCTCGGTGCTCCTGCAGGCGGTCATACTCGGATGTATACTCGTCTATATGGTCATGGCGTCCCAGTTCGAATCGCTGCTGGCGCCGTTCATCATAGCCCTGAGCATTCCGTTCGGCTTCATGGGCGCGGTGCTGTTCCTGGTCATCGTCGGGTCGAGAATCTCGATCGTGTCTCTGCTGGCGTTCCTGATTCTCATCGGTATCGTCGTCAACAACGGCATCGTGCTGATCAGCTACATCAATATCCTCGTCAAACGAAAGATCGGCCTCAGGGAAGCCCTCGTCACATCAGGCATCAGCCGGTTGCGGCCGATCCTGTCGACGACGACGACGACGGTGCTGGGCATGATTCCGATGGCCATCTCGACGGGAGAAGGATCGGAAATCTGGGTCCCCATGGGAATGAGCGTCATCGGCGGCTTGATCGTCTCGACGCTCATGACCCTGTTCCTGATGCCCATCCTGTACTCGCTGTTCAGTCGGTGGCTCGTGCCGGCGGACCATCCGGCGTAAAGGAGAAAACGTGATGGAATTCCTGATCATCGTGTGCAGTTCCACCGTGCAGGACGAGCTGCACGAACTGTTCGAAACCATCGGTGTGACCGGGTATACGTGCGTGCCGTCGGTCACGGGCTCGGGAAAAGGGGGTGGAACCCGGCTGAATGACGAGACCTGGCCGGGTGATAACAGCATGATCCTGATCGCCGTGTCCGCCGACCAGGCGGCGAAGGTGATGACCTGGGTGCGCGAATACCGACGAGGTGCGGTGCGCGAGGGCATGAAACTCTTCTCGCTGGCCATGAAAGAAATGGTCTGAGCGGAAGGAACCGCTTTTACTCTGCAGACCGTGGTACGGTATAATCCATTCGATTCGGAGACTGAGGATCGATGGGAAACCTGCCATGATGAGATGGATATGTGTCCTGATGGCGGCCTTTACCGCATGGGGCGCGATCACGAAACCGGCCTTCTTCTGGGAGCACCACAAGGCCCGGTTCATGCGCGGCATCCTCGGGGATGCCGGCGCCGCGGCGTTGTATATTGCGATAGCTTTGTTCTTCACGTGGCTGGGTGTCTTCGGTCCGGTGGATTGACGATGCGAGACGGGATCCGCTCAATCAGGCTGTACTGCGCCCTCGGCCCGGGACTCGATGACGTGCGTTCCGCTCTTCGCGCATCGGTCTGGCCCTGGCTTCGCGGCCTGGCCGAAAAGCGGGGCTGCGTTCTGACCGTCGTCGAACTTCGCGACGGTGCGCCTGGCGGCGATTCCGACGAAACTGTCCTGAAATGGGCCCTTCACGAAGTCGACCGCTGCGCCCCGTTTTTCGTCTCGATCGTCGGAAACGACGTCGGTCCGGCCCCGAGGAAGATCCCGCCCGAGGCGTTCCGGTTCGAGTCCTGGATCACCAGGTTCAAGGGCGCCTCGATCTCCGAACTGGAACTGCGCCGCGCCATGGAGCGGCGCTCTGAAGTCTTTACTCCGCGTCTCTTTCTTGTCGCCAGGCAGGGCGCCGACGGCGGCGCCCCGTCGAGGCGCAGGGAAGACCTGGCGGCTGTCGCCCGCGAGATGGGTGTCCTGGTCGAATCGTGCGAGGGCGAGCTGGAAACAATAACGGAAAAAATATATGCCGATCTCGAGCACGCCTTCGCAGCGCTTCTGCCAGAAACATTCGATTTTGCCGGGAGAGACGCCTTGGACGATCGCGCCTGGTCACGGGCGAGGCACGAGGTTTTCGTCCCTCACAGAGAAACGATGGACCGTCTCACGGCGCACGCCGAAGGCGATCAGCCTCTGCTGCTGTTCCTGAACGAGCCCGGTTCCGGGACGTCGGCCCTGCTCTCCGCCTGGGCCGAGGAATTCGAGCGCGACCATCCCGGTGCCCTCGTCATCGCCGTGCATCTCGAGACCCCCTCCATCGACCCGCCCGACATCCGGATCTGGAAACGAATCATCGGGGACATCAAACGCCGAATCGGCGTCTCGCTTTCGCTGCCCGAAACCGAAGCCGGGTGGCGGATGGACGGGCCCGAGTGGCTGCACCTCGCGGCGGCGCGCGGCAGGACGGTCATCGTGCTCGACGGCCTGCATCATGCGGCGGACGCGGAAGGCGTCTTCCGCATCGACTGGCTGCTGGCCCCGTGGCCGGCAGACCTGCGGTTCGTGCTTGCGATGAGACCGGGGCGCCCGCCCGTCGAACTGTTCGAGCGCCGGGGTCTGCCGAGTCTGGCCATGCCTCAGCCTGACCGGCAGACCCGCGCCGCTTTGATTCACGCCTGGGAGGAATCACTCGGCATCGAATTACCGCACGTATGGCGCGAACGGAGCCTTGCGGCGGAAAGCACCGCGTTCCCCTTCACCGCCGTCACCCTGCTTCACGAGACCCGCCGTCTCGGGACAAGCGGCTCGGCGGCCCGGTTCCTGAACGAGTGCATTTCGACGCCCGATCCGCTTGCCGTCGTTGATATAATACTTAGTAGAATAGAACTTGAGTGCCGCGATACGCGATGCCTGCTCGTTCGTGACGCGCTGTCCCTGGTTGCGCTGTCCCCCCGCGGGATTCCCGAAGAGCGCCTGCTCGAGATGCTCGCCTCCGGCGAAGACGGCGGTCGGCTGCCCCAATCGCTCTGGCAGCCGCTTCGGCGGTCGCTCGCGGCCTTCCTCTGCGAGCGGAGCGGTCGGCTGCTCCTTTCGAACGAGATCGTGACCGAAGCCGTCCGCAGAAAATACCTGCTGAGCGACGCGCATATTCGGGCTGCCCGCCAGCGGCTCATCGAGAACGCGTTCCGTCACGGCCCGGACGCGAACGACTGGGAGGAACTGGCCTGGCATCTCGCCGAAACCGGCGCCTGGGAATCTCTGTACCGCCTGCTCTCGAACCCCGCCGGGTTCGACGCGATCGCACGCATTCAACCGGGCGTGGTCCTGCGATACTGGCAACGGCTCGAGTCCTGTTCTCCGTTCCGTCTCATCGAAGCGGCGAGCCGCATTCTGCTCGAACCCGATGCATGGAAACCCTATCTGGGCACGTTCGCCGCAATTCTCGCCTCGGCGGAACTCTGGGGCAAGGCCATCGCCCTCCAGGTCCGCCATATCGAACATCTGCAGGCGGCGAACGATGAATCGGCCCTCTGGAGCAGTCGGGAGACCCTAGCGGCATGGCATATGGCACTGGGCGAATTCGCCCATGCCGAGGGAATTCTCGCCGCCCTGGCCGAATCCCCCGTGCCGGGCGGCCGCGGCGGCGCGGCCCGCGTGTCCCTGCGCCGCGCGATCATCGCCGGTTCCTGCGGCAAATACGATGCGGCGGTGCGGCATTGTCGGGAGAGCAGGCGCCTGTTCCGCGAATCGAACGACCCCTTCAGCCTGGAGGTCGCTCTCGGCCACCTGGCCAGCTATCTCTACGCCCAGAGCGATCTCGGCGGCGCGATGAACTTCTACGCCGAACAGGAGAAAACCTGCCGCTCGATCGGCCGCCAGTCAGGCCTTGTGCGGGCGCTCCATGGGCAATCCCTGATCCTGCGGGCGTGGGGCGATCTCGACAGCGCCTTGCGCCTTCTCCGCGAGTCCGAGGAGATCTGCCGTCGTCTCGGATATCGCGAGCGGCTCGCGGACGCCCTGTGCCAGCGGGCTTCGATCGTCCGGACCCGCGGCCGCATCGATCTCGCGCTCGAGTTGTATCAGGAAGCCGAAGCGATCTGCCTCGAAACGTCGTACCGCGACGGTCTCCAGGTGACCATCGGCGGCCAGGCCTCGATCAGGCGCATTCGCGGCGATCTCGACGAGGCCGTGCGCCTGTTCCAGGAACAGGAGCGCCTTTGCAGGCTGATCAACAACAAGGAAAGCCTGCCGATCGCTCTCTGCGGCCACGCCGTGATCCTCTGCGACCGCGGCCGGCTCGACGACGCCATGGAGATGTTGAAAGAGGCGGAACGCGTCTGTCGCGAAATCGGGTATCGCGAAGGACTCCCCCGGATCCTCGGGAACGCCGCGTCGATCTGCCGTGACCGTGGCGATCTCGACGGGGCGATCGTCCGTCTTCGCGAAAGCGAGCGCATCTGCCGGGATCTCAACCTCAGGTCGGGGCTCCAGCGCGTGCTCGAGCAGCTTGCCCTGGTGCTCAAGGCTCGCGGTGAGCTTGACGGCGCCCTGGCGCTCCTGAAAGAGCAGGAAAAAATCTGCCGTCAGCTCGGCATCAAGATCGGCCTCCAGGTGTCCCTCGGCCATCAGGCGCATATCCTGTATTTCCGGGGCGAGGTGGATGCCGCGATGAGCATGTTCCGCGAACAGGAGCGCATTTGCCGCGAGCTCGGCCTGCGCGACCGGCTCCAGATCGCGCTCGGCGGCCAGGCGGTGATCTTCCGCGCCCGCGGCGACTGGCAGCGGTCGATGGAACTGCTGAAAGAACAGGAGGCCATCTGTCGCGAACTCGGCCTCAGGAGCGGCCTTCAGGTGTCCCTGTATAACCAGGGCATCATCCTCCTGATCCGCGGCGATCTCGACGGGGCGATGACGCTGTTCAAACAGCAGGAAGCCGTCTGCCGCGAATCCGGCTACAGGGAGGGCCTCCAGGCCGCCATCGGAAGCCAGGCCGTCATCCATCGCAATCGGGGCGACCTCGACGGCGCGATGGCTCTCTTCAAAGAACAGGAGCGCATCTGCCGGGAATCCGGCTACAAGGAAGGCCTCCAAGTCTCTCTCTGCGGCCAGGCCGTGATCCTGCAGGCCCGCGACGACGTCGACGGCGCCCTCGACCGGTTGAAGGAAGGCGAGAAGATCTGCCGCGACCTCGGCCACAAGGAAGGCCTTCAGCGCGTGCTGTGCAACATGTCGACGATTTTCGAGCGGCGCGGTGAACTCGACACGGCCATGACGCTCCTCAGCGAGGTCGAGCACATCTGTCGCCTGATCGATTACAAGTCGGGGCTCCAACGGGCCCTCGAATACATGGCCGGCATCCACAAGACCCGCGGCGACCTGCGCATGGCGATGAAACTCCTGAAAGAGCAGGAAGCGCTCTGCCGCGAACTCGGGATCAAGGCGGGCCTCCAGGCCTGCATCGGACGCCAGGCGCAGATCCGCCAGGCCGAGGGCGACCTCGAGGGCGCGATGCAGCTTTTCCGCGAGCAGGAAGCGATCTGCCGTGAAATGGGGCTCAAATCAGGACTTGCGAAAGCCCTCGCCGCGCAGGCGTCGCTCATGGGCAGAAAACTCGACCGGACGGGCGAAGCGGTGACCCTCATGAAGGAAGCCTGGGGCATGGCTCGCGCCCACGGCCTGGTTTCGCTTTCCGACCAGATCGCCACCGTGCTCGACACCATGCAGTCGAACGTCGCCTCCCCTTCCGGCGGCCCGGAGTGCGACGACATCTGGAAGAAAATTCAGAACCGCCTCATTCAACGCGTCTCGTTCATACGCCCCGACGATGACCCGCAGATTCTGCTCGATCGCCTCAAAGCGCATGAGCGGGTCAGCCGCGACCTCGGCATGCAGGAGGAGGTCGCCCACAGCCTCGCCGGCCAGGCCTACGCCCATCGGCTCCGGCGCGAGCCCGAAAAAGCCCTGCAGAAACTTCGCGACGAGGAAAAAATCTGGCGCGCCCGCGATAACAAAACCCGCATCGCCGAATGCCTGACACAGCAGGCCTTGCTGCTCGCCAACGACATGAGCATGCCCCGCGAGGCCCTCGGCCCCGCCGAGGAGGCCGCGAAACTGGCCGCCTCGTTCGAACTTCTCGAACTCTCCAACGACGTTTTGGCCCGTCTTCTCGAGCACATTCGCGCCAGCTTGCGCTGACGCGAAAGCACTCTTCACTCTTCCACAGGCTCGAATCGTATAAAAAAATCAGCCCCCGACGCATGCCGGAGGCTGATCGTGGTTCTTTATTCGAGGGTGTGGATCACCACGCCTGAGCGAAGTTTGGGCTCGAACCAGGTCGACTTCGGGGGCATGATCTTGCCCGCGTCGGCGATGTTCATCAACTGGGTGATCGAGGTGGGGAACATCGAGAAGGCGACCGCGAACGTCCCCTCGTCGACGATTCGTTCCAGTTCCTTCACGCCGCGGATGCCGCCGATGAAGTCTACGCGCTTGTCGGTGCGCGGATCGCCGATTCCCAGAAGCGGCGCCAGCAGATTGTTCTGCAGGATCGAGACGTCGAGACAGCCGATCGGATCCTTCGGGTCGAACGAGCCGGCCTTCGCTGTCAGCCTGTACCACTGACCCTTCAGATACATCCCGAAGCAGGTGGCCTTCGCGGGCTTCTTCTCGGTCGTCTTCTCGACGGTGAACTTCTCGCCGACCTTGGCCAGGAACTGCTCCTGCGTCATGCCGTTCAGATCTTTGACCGCACGATTATAATCCATGATGTATAGATGGTTGTGTGGAAAGAGAACGGCCAGGAAAAAATTGTATTCCTCGTTGCCGGTGTGTTTCGGGTTCTGCTCGCGGCGCACCTTGGCGATGCGGGCCGCGGCGGCCGAACGATGGTGTCCGTCGGCGACGTAGAGGGTCTTGATCTTTGCGAACTCGGCGATGATCTTCTCGTGCCAGGCCTTGTCGGTGATGACCCACAGGACGTGCCGGATCCCGTCTTCGCTCGTGAAATCGTATTCCGGCGCGGCTTTCATGGCTTCATCCATCATCGCGTTGATCGAATCGACGGCGGGGTAGGTGAGGAACACCGGGCCGGCGTTCGAGTTGGTCACGTCGACGTGCTTCAGACGGTCTTCTTCCTTGTCCTTCCGGGTCAACTCATGCTTCTTGATCGTGTCGTTCCAGTATTCGTCGGCGGCGCAGCAACACATCAGGCCCACCTGGGCGCGGCCGTCCATGACCTGCTTGTAGATGTAGAAATTCGGGGTCGGGTCGTGGCGCAGCCAGCCGTTCTTCTGGAACAGCTCGAAGTTCTCCTTCGCCTTGGCGTAGACCTTCGGGTCATACAGGTCGATCGTGGGGTCGAGATCGATCTCGGGCTTGGTCACGTGATGAAACGAATATGGGTTCCCGCCCGAAAGCTTGCGGGCCTCTTCCGAGTTGAGCACGTCGTAGGGCAGGGCGGCCAGCTTGGGGACGATGTCCTTGGGGGCGCGAAGGCCCTTGAAGGGGCGAACCGTTGACATTCCTGTTTCTCCTTGAAGTATCGCCGAGCGATGTTGTTTTTGGGAAAACCGGCCCCATTCTAGGAACCGGCGGGGCTCTTGTCAATCCGAAGAAGCGGGGGACCTGCGGGGCAAAACGGGTGCCGACGCGGAGGCGCTCTGCGTCGCCAGGCTTCGATAGGCGTCCAGCAGAAGCCCCGATTCGAGGCCGTCGTGCGTCGAGAACCAGAGAACGTCGCGCGTCAGATCGACAGCTTGCACGGCCGGTTCCTTCAGAAGCCATTCGCGGGTGCGCGACGCCGACTCGAGGAGCGGCTGTTCCCGAAGATACGCCCGAAGCCGTGCGTCCGCTTCGCTCGCGATCCGTTGCAGGCGCGTGCGGGCCTCGATGCTTTCCCGGCTGTCCGAGAACATCGCGTCCCTGGCCCACACGAGCAGGTCGGCGGGCACGGACGACGTCGCGACGGCGGAGATCCCTTCCCGCGCCCGCGGATTCCGGGGAAACCTGGTCGCGAGCGTTTTCACCGCCTGGAACCGCACGGTCTCGGATGCGTCGGCCAGCGAATCGATCGCCGCTTCGACGAGCGGGGCTTCCTCCCAGGGCGGAAGGAGCGGGAGGGACTGGAGTGTGATCAGCGCCTCCTCGCGACACCGTGGATCGCTTGCATGAAGCACCGAAAGAAGCTCGGGAACCGAATCCCGGGTGAACGAAGTCGTCATGGCCCTGATCCTGTCGGGCGTAACAGGCGCTTCCCCGGCGGAGCCCATCGGTGCGAGGATGAGGAGCAAAGACGGCAGGGCAATGGCCGCAGCGTGTTTCAGGATTGTTCTCATGGGTGTCTTCGTCTTGGCCGTTTGAGATGGCCGGTACAGAGAAAAAAAGCCCGGAACCGGAGTTCCGGGCTTTTTGGAAAACGGATTACTTGCCGGCGGCCGGAGCGACAGGCTCTGCGGCCTTCTCTTCGACCTTCTTCGCCTTCTTGGCCTTTTTGGCCTTCTTGCCCTTCTTGGCTTTCTTGGCGGGCTTCTTCACTTCTTCCTTCTTGTCGGCGGAGGGAGCAACGGCGGTTTCGGGGGCGGCGGCGCCGTCCACGATCAGATTGCCGTTCTCGTCGCGGGAAAGGATGTGCCAGACGTCGCCGTGCTTGAAAGCCGGTGCCAGGGCATTGCCGTCCTTGTCGGTGCCGGGGGTGCGGCGGCTGAAATTGCTCTGGGCGCTGTAATACATCAGGTCGTGCTTCAGGGTGTGGGTCGCGTCTTTCGTGAAGGAAGCGGACTTCATGTCTGCGCTGACGTACACGACTTCCTTGCCGAGAGAAACGCTCTTCACATCCTTGTCGCCGGAACAGGGATCAACCTTCGCGGCAAAAGCCGACGAAACCGGAACGAGCAGAGCGGCTGCCAACAGAACGGGGAGCAATCTCTTCATTACATGAACCTCCATCCAGATATTCTTCAACGATCTCGCAACGATTCAAGTTGCGTGCCTACATTATCGCGGTGAACCCCACTTGTCAAGAGCGGGTAAGAATCGGATCGCGGGATCAGCGGGGGTGCCGGCCTGTGAAATCTGTTCGGGTGCGAATGAGCCACTGCTGGAACCAGAAGATGATGCTGATATCCATCATGACGTTCCCTCCTTTCTGAACCGCCCGCCTGAGGCGGGATGCGAGCCGTCGCCGGACAACGGGATGTCTACCTGGGCGACGGAACGCCACACTTCGAATAGAGCATTTATCGTGCCATCATTGAAAAATGGCATTGGAAGCAGTTTTCCTGGTGTCCGCGGGCCGCACATGCTTTCCAGATCAGGACTGTGCTCAAAGATTGCGCAATAGGCCGGTCCGAATGTATAGTTGAGTCCGATGGAAACAGGCTTTCCTTTCGGGAAAGGCACCCTCCAATAACCCAGCCGAGGAGTCATGCATGCAGCCCCATCTCAAGCTCGAAACCGGAAGTATCTCCCCCTATGTCCTCGTGTGCGGCGATCCCGCCCGCGCCGAACTGATCGCGAATCTCTGCGAGAATCCGAAACAGCTTGCGTACAACCGTGAATACAGGACCTTCGTCGGCACGTATAACGGACAGCAGGTCACCATCACGTCGCACGGCGTCGGTTCGGCGGGCGCCGCGATTTGCTTCGAGGAGCTGATCAAGACCGGCGCGAAGGTCATCATCCGCGTCGGAACCTGCGGCGCGCTCATCGACGGCCTCGGCCAGGGCGACCATATCGTCACGACGGCGGCCGTGCGCGAGGACGGCGTGTCGTCCCTGCTCATTCCGCTCGGCTACCCGGCCGTCGCGGACAGCGGCGTCACGGACGCCCTCGAAGCGGCCTGCAAGCGGGAGAAGGCGCCCTATAAGCGCGGCATCGTCGTCGCCAGCGACCTGTTCTATCCCGGCATTCTTCCGAGTTCGCTCGAGCTCTACAGCAAGGCCGGCGTGCCCGGCGTCGAGATGGAATGCGCGACCCTGTTCGTCATCGCCTCCCTGCGCGGCGTTCGTGCCGGCGGCATCCTGACCGTCGACGGCAACCCTCTCAAGTGGAACGAAGGCAACTACGATCCGCACGGCGAAAAAGTCACGACGGGCAAGTCCCGGATGCTGAAACTCGCCCTCGAGGGCATCACCACCCTGGCGAAATCCGACAAGGCCTGATCGAACCGTCATGAACGGGCACGCTGGGTGCGGATGCGGCGGGGCATGTCCCCCGGCCGCATCCGGCGCCGCCTGCTCCCGCGCGACGGCGCCGAGCGGCGACGGGCCGATTCTCTTTCTGCTGCCGTACCCGAGTCTTTCGGGGCTTGAATTGTTCTGCCTGCGTTTTGCCGTCGATCTTCAGAACCGGGGCATTCCCGTCGCCGTGGCCGCTCCGGAAGGCGGGCTGATCGCCGAACAGTGCCGCATCCGGGAACTTCCGTTCCGGAGCCTGCCCGAACTGCGCCGGATCGACCCCGCCGCGGTGAAGCGCCTCTGCGATATTCTCGGAGGTTGCGGGACCGGCCCCGCCGCGCGCGCGGTGGTGGCGTTCCGCACCCAGGCGATGTATCCGGTCCATCTGGCCCGCCTGATGATGCGCCTGCACGCCCCCCTGTTTCTGTTCTACCGCATCGGGGCGGGCAATTACCATCGCCGCGATCCGCTCCACCGTGTCCTGTTCAGGCATGTCGCCGCGGTCGTCCCGAACGCCGATCACGTCGCGAACAAGATAATAAAATACTGGGCCATATCTCATGACAAGGTCGTCTGCATCCGAAGCGGGGTCGATACGGACCGGTATCGCCCCGACGAAGGCCGCCGCGAGGCTCTCCGCGCGAGCCTCGGCCTGCCTGAAAACGCCCTCCTGATCGGCAACGCCGGGCGCATCCACCCCGAGAAGGGTTCCGAAATCCTCATCGACGCCGTGTTCGGCCCCGGCGGCGCATCCGCCGGCCGCTCCGACATCCACCTCGCCTACGTCGGCCGCGAATACCAGCCCGGGTACGCGGACCATCTCCGCAACCGTGCGGCCGGGCTGGGCGCGGCCGACCGGTTTCACATCCTCCCGTTCCGAAACGATATCGAGGCCGTCCATCCGGGGTTCGACCTGTTCGCTCTCGCCGTGACCTCGCATGAAACGTATGCCTACACGGCGCTCGAAGCCATGGCATGCGGCGTTCCTGCAATCGTTCCTGCTATAGGCGGCATGTCCGAGATGTTCGCCGACGGCGCCGAAGGGTTTTTCTTCAGGCATCGCGACACGTCATCTCTCAGAGAGACGCTGCTGCGGGCCGTTTCCCTCCCCGCCGCCGACCGCCTGAACATGGGCCGCGCCGCCCGCGAGCGGATCCTCCGGACCGCCGGCTGGGACGCCATGATGGACCGCTACATCGACCTGTTCGCCCGCTGCCGCGTCCCGATGTCACCCGGCGATGTCCCCTACAACGTAAATAATGAATGTCGATGATCGAGGCCACCAGAATGAATAGAATTCGGGGGACGTGATACCGGATAACAGCACGGATGTTTTCTGGCTGACATGTGTCTTGATTTGCGGGAAGAGTGGTTTTCTGGTAGAAAGAGGCGCCATGCTCAGAGAAGTTCTTCGTGTTGCCGGTTCCGCCGGGCGCCTGATGGCCGTGATGGTCATGCTGGCGATCTTTTGCGCGCCGGCGGCGGCTGAGACCGAACTGGTCTTCTGGAACTTCTGGGACCAGAAGTTCATCGCCCCTGTGATCGCCCGCTTCGAGGCCGAACACCCCGGCGTCAAGATCCGGAGCGAACAGCTCAACTGGGGGAACGGCCTCGACAAGATCGTCGTCGCTCTCGCCAACGGCAAGGCCCCCGATATCTGCGAACTCGGCTCGACCTGGACCGGCAAATTCATGTCGGAAGGGGTTCTCATCGATATTACCGAGCGTGTTTCCGACCTGCGTCCCCGGTATCACCTCTGGGAACCCGCAACCTGGGAAGGCCGCATCTACGGCATGCCCTGGCTCGTCGGCACGCGCGTGCTCTTCTACAACCGCGCGCTCTTCAAGGCCGCCGGCCTCGATCCAGACATCCCGCCCCGCACCTGGGACGAGCTGCTCATCGCCGCCAAGGCCATCCACCAGCCCGACAAGGGCATCTACGGCTTCGGTGTGAACGCCGGCGAAGGGCATATCCTCTACAAAAAGTTCCTGCCCTTCGTCTGGGGAAACGGCGGCTCGATCCTCGACGGGCAGGGGAACTTCTGTTTCGACAGCCCCGCCACCCGCGAGGCGCTCGAGTTCTACCGGCGCCTGATGGCGTTCGGCCTCAAGGAAAAGCAGGACATTCTCGACGACGCGTTCAAGAAGGGCCGCCTGGGCCTCGAAATCTCGGGCTCCTGGAACTTCGCGAAATACCCGAAGGAAGCTCCCGACCTCGATTTCGGAACGGCGCTGATCCCGCCTCCCGGCGAGGGGCGCGGCCGGTCCTGCTCGTTCCTGGGCGGCCAGATTCTCGTGCTGTTCAAGAACTGCAGGGACACGCAGGCGGCGACGGAGTTCCTCCGCTTTCTCACGAAGGCCGAAAACACCCTGCCCATCACGAAGGAAGCCCTGGTCAGCTTCCCGACCGACAAGGCCGCGTACGATGACGATTTTTTCAGGAAAAACCCGAAGCTGGGCGTGTTCGTGAAGCAGATGGAGACCGGCGTGCATCCGCCGGTTCACCCCCTCTGGATCGAACTCGAAAGCATCATCAACGACGCCGTCGAAAAGGTCCTGTACGGCAGCCCGGTCGACGAGGTCCTGGGAGCCGCCGCGACGGCATACGAGCGCGTCCGCCTCCAGTTCGACGACCGCCGGAAAGCGTCCGCCCCCGTTCCGTCGTCCGCCGGCTCCTCGATCCCTGTCGCCGGCACCATCGCGCTGCCCGTCTGGGCGATGGTTCTGCTCGTGCTGATCGCAGCGGGAACCGTCGCGAATGCGATCCTTCTGATTTTCATCTACGGCGAGGTAAAAAAAAACGCCGCCTGATGCGTGCGACGGGGCGTGACGCCTCCTCGCCGTCCGTCGCCAGGCCTCTCTACGCGCTGCTCTTCCTGTCCCCCTGGCTGATGACGTTCCTCGTTTTCTGGCTGTATCCGCTGGCGTTTTCCTTCCTGCTCAGCTTCTGCGACTACGACGTGTTCCGCGCCGGCGCGTTCCGATGGACGGGCCTCGACAACGTCGTCAGGCTGTTCTCGGACGACCGGTTCCGACAGGCGTTCGGGAATACGCTGTTCTTCGTCGTCGGCACGACGCCCGTCACGACGCTTCTCGCGTTGGCGCTCGCCCTGCTCGTCGAGCGCGTCCGGAACCTGCAGAACCTGTTTCGATCGGCGTTCTTTCTGCCCTCGATCATCTCGATGGTCGTCATCGCGACCATCTTCAAATCCTTCTACGCGCCCGACGGCTTCCTCAACGCCGTCATGGCCTTCGCCGGGTTTCAGAAACACGCCTGGCTCGTCGAGACGGCATGGGCAATGCCGGCGATCATGGCGATGGACGTCTGGTCATCCATTGGATATTATATGGTATTGTTTCTGGCCGCGCTGAAATCCGTTCCCGCGCATCTCTACGAGGCGGCCGAGGTCGACGGGGCGGGGGAGTGGGCCCAGTTCCGTCACATCACGCTGCCGCAGATCCGCGGAATGATTCTTTTCGTTATAGTCATAAACATCATACGAGGCTGGCAGGTCTTCCCTGAGATTTTCACGCTCACCCGCGGCGGTCCCCTCGGAACGACCGACACGCTCGTCCACCGCGTCTACGAGGCGGCGTTCCGGTATCACGAGATGGGATACGCCTCGGCGATGGCCTGGGTGCTGTTCGCCGTCATCATGGCCATGTCGCTGGTCCAGATGCGCCTTCTGAGGGAAAAACACCGATGAACCCCGCGACGACCGCTCCGGACGGCATCACGAAAACGAGTGCGGCCCGTTCCCGCCCGAAACCGGCCGGGCCTTGGCTGACCGTTTTCCTCGGCGCGCTTCTGCTGAGCTACTTATATCCATTGATATATATGCTTGCCAGGTCCGTGATGAAGTTCGAGCCGGGCATGGCCGCTTCCGGCGTCGGGCTCACCTTCGAGCATTACCGCACGGTTCTCGGGGGAGCGGGTTTTCTCCAGTATGTCTGGAACAGTTTCTTCGTCCTGGGGACGGTCGTCGCCGCGAACGTCGTCACGTCGGTCCTGGCCGGGTATGCCTTCGCCCGGTATCGGTTCCCGGGCAGAAAGCTGCTGTTCGGGATCGTGCTGGTGACCCTGATGGTGCCGAAGCAGACCCTGATGGTACCGATTCTCGATCTCGTCTACCGTCTCGGCCTGCACGACACCCTGTGGGCGCTGATCCTGCCCTTCTGCGTCGACAGTTTCAACATCTTCCTGCTTCGCCAGTATATTTCGGCCCTGCCGGCCGATCTCGAGGACGCGGCGCGCGCCGACGGGGCGGGGGAAGCCGGCATTCTCCGGCACGTCGTCTTCCCGCTCTGCCGCCCGGCGCTCGCGGTGGTCGTGATCAACACCGCCGTCGTCACCTGGAACTCGTTTCTCTATCCCCTGATCCTGACCGACTCCGCCGCCCGGCGCACCCTGCCCGTCGGTCTCGCGATGCTGACCCAGGGGCCCTACTCGACCGACTGGGGCACCCTCATGGCCGGCTCCGCCGTCAGTTCCATCCCCCTGATCCTCCTGTTCCTGGTCTTCCAGCGCAACATCATCGAAGGCATCACCTCCGGCGCCCTCCGGGAGTGACATTCGTTCGACGTCAGGAAACGCGGATCACCCCAAGATCAGCGAGGGTGGCGGATGAACGTGTTGTTGTCGATCTCGGCGAAGGCCTGTCGGAGTTCTTCGCGGGTGTTCATCACGATCGGGCCGCCCCAGGCCACCGGCTCGCGCAAAGGTCGGCCTGCGAACAGCATGAAGCGCAGGCCCGCCGGTCCCGCGGCGACGGCCAGTTCTTCACCCTCGCCGAACAGAACGGCCCGGTGGCTTTCGATCGTCGTCGGATCGTTTCCGAAAGCTCCGGACCCTTCGAACAGATACACGAAAACGGTGGATTCCGGGTCCGTCTCGAGGCGCCAGGACGCGCCAGGCTTCAGATCGACGTCGAGGGCGAGCACCTTCACGTAATCTCCCTGCGTCGGTCCCTCGGCGTCGCCGTACCGGCCCGACATGACGGCGACGGCGGCGTCCCCGTCGCGGAGTTTCGGAATGCTGGTCGCGGTGATGTCGCGATACTGCGGCTCCGCCATCTTGTCCTTCCGCGGCAGGTTCACCCAGAGCTGAAGCCCGAGCATCCGCTCCGACGCCTGGGGCATCTCCTGGTGGATGATGCCGCTTCCCGCCGTCATCCACTGGCAGCTCCCGTCGGTGATGACCCCCTTGTTGCCGAGACTGTCGCCGTGTTCTATATTTCCTGATATAAGATATGTCACCGTCTCGATCCCGCGATGCGGATGCCAGGGGAACCCCCGCACGTAATCGTCTGGGTTCCGCGAGTCGAAGGCATCCAGCATCAGAAACGGGTCGAACTCCTTCACGTCGGCATGCCCGATGACGCGAACGAGTTTCACGCCAGCCCCGTCCTCCTGCCTGCTCCCGCTCACGATTTTCCGAATCTCTCTCAATTTCCTCATGGTACGGTCCTTTCACCTGTTGTCCGTATGAATGTATCACGAGTGAGATGCCATCTGGACGACCATCTGAACGCATGCTTCAAGCCCCCCCAGGGAAGACATCGATCCCGGACCCATCTCCCGGTCCCGAAAGATGCGACTCGGATGATTGGCGGGGTGGGGGATTTATCAGTACAATAAATAGGACCTGCTGAAAGCTGACATCCCGTTCACCCTGAACTTGTTGAAAGGTGGGAGCCTCTCGTGCTTCGACAGGCTCAGCACGAACGGGAAGGCGAAACCGGCCTTTCGCATTCTGGAATCAATACCTTTATCGGAATGCGACGGTTCGGTTCTGTGCTGATAAGGTGGCCAAGGATGAATATCACGAAGAAAACCGCCTGGCGTGCGATCCTCTGCCTGTGGCTGATCGGGGCCCTGATCGGCGGCGCGGCCGTTGCCGAGGCCGGCGAGGGACTGTTCTCGCGCCTGAAAGCCAAAGCGGCGCAGAAGGTCGAACAGAAGATCGAGCAGGTGAAAGACCCCGTCTGGGTGAAAACCAACATCGGGGCCAGCGCCGCCGGCGGCATCGCGGGCAGGATCACCGGATTCGCCGGAATGGCCCTCGGGGCCGTCATCGGCCTGACGGTCGGCGGGCCGGCCGGAGCAGCCGTGGGTGGGCTCATCGGCGCCGAAATCGCCTCGTCGATGACGAAGGCCTATGTCAAGCCGCTGGCCGCCGGGTATATCGAAGCCCGCCTGACGAACCGGCCGGCGACCCTTTCCGAGATATGGAAGGGGCTCGACAAGAAAAAACTCGCCGTCGAGGGCGCCTCCGACGCGGTCGGCAGCATCATCGGAAAAGCCGTCGGGATTGCCGTCGGCACGGCGCTCTTCGCCGGGTGCGGCCCCATCGCCCTTCCCCTCGTGGGCGCGATCGGCGGCGACATCATCGGCGGCAAGATCGGAAAATGGATCGGCAGCAGGCTCGTGAAAAAAGCCGGCGTGATGGCCTACACGGCTCTCGCCGCCCAACCCCCGCCTGCAGTGGCATCCGCCACTCCTGCTTCCGTTTCCGCGGGCGTGAGTGCCGCCTCCCTGGCGGCGTCGCCCGCCGAGCAGGCCAGGATGCGCTACGAAACGGCCTACCGAACGTATGTGAGCACCGTCCAGGACCCCGCCGCGTCCTCGGCAGCCAAGGAAAATGCCCTCCGCGACTACACCGCCGCCCTCGACGCCTGGATGGCGGTGCGCAAAGCCGAAAGCGGCAACCGCTGAGGTTCCTGACGCCTCGCGGCTGCTGAGAAACGTTCTTCCCCCGGTTCCCTGAGCCGACCGGTCATGCCCAGTCGGCGTTCCTCCGTTTCGGTGGATATTCGACGCCCTTCTGCCGATGTATAGGCGGGAAGGCATCCGCCGAGAAAGGGGGGAGCGCATCTCGCGCGCCTGACGATGGAATCCGAAAGCCAGGGTGGGGTCATCATGTACAGCCCCGACCTCCTGCTCCATGATCCGCTTGTGACTGGCCCGGAAGGGACCAGGCTCCAGCTGATCATCGAGGAGTTGGTCAACGCCGGCATGTGGCCCGACCAGATCCATGAAGCCGATATCGCGACGATGAAACGGCTTCGCGAAATCCACGACCCCGAGTATCTCGAGCTGCTGCACAAGCGCTGCACCCACGGCGTCGGCTCGCTCGACCAGGACACGCCGGTCATGGAAAAATCCTTCGAGGTCGCCCGCTTCGGGGCCGGCGGCGTTCTCGATGCGATCGATCTGATCATGGACGGCAAGATCCCGAATGCGGCGTGCCTCACCGCGATGCCAGGCCATCATGCCGGATACAAAAAATTCGGCTTCGGAAGCCTCCTGAACTATGCGGCGGCCGGCGCTCACTACCTCTCGAAGAAGTTCGGCCTCAAGCGCATCGCCATCGTCGATCTCGATGCCGACCACGGCGTCGGAACGCAGGAAATTTTCTGGGAACGGCGCGACGTGCTGACCGTTTCCCTGCACGAATACCCCGGCAGAACCGGAACGGGACATTACTCCGAGACCGGCAAGCAGCCGGCCAGCGGCTACAACGTGAACATTCCTCTGCCCTCCGGATACGGCGACCGGGAATACCTCGTCTGCTGGCGCGAAATGATCGTCCCGATGCTGAAACAGTATGAGCCCGAATTCCTCATTGTCCCGTGGGGGACGAACATCCTGGCCGAGGAGGGCGGGACACACCTTCTGGTCAGCCAGCATGGGCTGTTGGCGTTGTTTCGCGAAGTGTTCGGGACGGCCAGACAACTGTGCAAGGGAAAAATCGTGACCGTCCTCGAAGGCGGCGCCCCCGGAAGGGCGCAGGCGACCGCTTTCGCAAATCACGCACAATTGCTTATCAATAATCGGCTTCTGCCTGTCGATAAGGGGAAGAAGGAAGAAATCATTTCTTATTCCGATTGGTATGCCTACGCAAAACTGCTCAAAGCGAACTTTCGAAAATACTGGAAAGTCTGAACCTTCCATCTCTGGAATCACGGAGGTTATCAATGCGATTCTATAGACCGATGCGGGCCAGGGACCCGCTGCTCGCCCTGCTGTTATCGGTGGGCGCCGCAGTCATGCCCGTCCCCGTCGCCGCGCAGGAATACCCTGTCGCGTTGAGCGACGAGGCCGGACAGGCCGACGGCGTCGCCTTGCCCGGTATGGGCGGGCTGCTCCAGGCGCCGCCGAAGGTGGTCGCCATGCCGCTGGAGGCCGGCGACGTGCGCGCGCCGATCGAGCCGCCCGCGGCCATGGTGAACAAGGCCAGGAGCCGCGTCCAGAACACGGCCGCATCGGTTCGCGTCGCGGCTGCCGCCGGTGCGGCCCAGAATGCCGCTCCCGCGACGGCACGTGGCTATGAAGCTGGCGGATACGTGGTCCAGGCGGGCGACACCGCTCCCGCAATTGCGCAGAAGCTCCTCGGGAACGCCAATCGCTGGCAGGAACTGATGGCCTTCAACCGGATCGCCGACCCGAACTCCCTGGTGGTCGGTCAGCGTCTGCTTCTGCCCGTCGCCGCCGGCGCCGTCAACGTTTCGCGTACCGCTCCGGCCCGGATGGCACCCGCTGCGGCTGCACCAACGCAGGTTGCTGTTGCCAGGCCCGCCGTCGCGGCCGCTCCGGTGGTGCGCGCCCCTGTGCGGGCCTCTGCGGCGGCGCAGGAGTATGAAGCCGTCGAGCCCGAGCCTGATGTCGCACCGCCCGTGAGCACGCCGAAGAGAGCCGCCGCCAACGCTCCCGCCGTCGCGCAGGCGAAGCCGGCTGGCAGAACCGCCGGGTTCGATGCCGATGCCAGCTATTACGGCCAGAGCGGCGGAACCTACGTCGTCCAGAAGGGCGACACGCTCGGAAAGATCGCGAAGAAACTGCTTGGTTCGAGCAAGCGCTGGCGCGAAATCGCCGGGGCGAACCCGCAGATCAATCCCAACCGCCTCGAAGCAGGCATGAGCCTGAGCATCCCCGGAATGGAACCACCGGCCCAGATGGCCGCTGCCCAGTCGTTCGATGCGGGTGGCCAGGCCGCCGTTCCTGCCTACGAACCGCCGCCCATGGCCCCGCCGCCGCCGTCGTTCTCGGCTCCTCCGACCGCGATGATGCCTCCGGCCCCCCCCGTGGCGGCCACTCCCCAGGGGATGGAGCCTCCCCCTCCGCCGCCCTACATGAGCACCGGTGCAATTCCTCCGGCTCCCATCATGGCAGCCCCGCAGGCCGGACCCGACACCGCCACCACGCTCTACCGCGAAGAAAAATACCGGATTCCGGACGAGCTCAAGCCCACCGACTTCTCCCCCTATTTCCTGAATTTGCGCGGATATCACGGCCTGATCGAAACCGAAAGCGCCCTGATTCCCTATTACAAGACCTGGCACTTCGGGTTCGGATTCCGCTACGACAAATATAAATATCTCAACGGCAAGGACAACATCATCGACGGTCGCCAGTGGGTCATGCCCGTCAGCCTGATGTATACCGGCAGGAAACTGATGGCCGGCGTCACCGTACCGTTCCAGTCCTGGGAAGTCACCCGGACCGGCGGCGGATTCCCCACCGTCGACCTCTCGGGCATTCATGATCCGGAATTGAAGCTCGGATACCAGATCTGGAAAAATTACGAAGGCAACCATGCGGTTCTGCTGCATGTCGCCGGCAAGTTCTCCTCCGACAATTATCACCAGCCTCTGATCAATCTTTCCGGCAAATCACGCGTCGGCGTCAAGATCGGTCCCGCCAATGCGACGCGCGGCAGCTGGGTGGAGTTCGGCGGCGCATACTCGGGCCGCATCAGCGACCGCTGGGCGAGCCACGTGAACCTCGGCATCGCCAACGACGCGGAAGACAGCATCTCGAAATACATGTATCGCGGCGGCGTCGATTACCGCGTAAACCAGCACTTCTCTCTGATCGGCGAAATCGATGGCGAATCCTGGGAGATGGACAACGGCCCCGATGGCCCGAACATCGATCTCATCCTGGGCATGTCTGTGTTCAACGAGGGCTGGCAGGCGAGCCTCGGCTTCCCGATGTCCCTCCAGAGCGAGTTCGGATACGGACATGACTTCGGGGTGACGTTTGGATTGAACACCCGCTGGGACTAACCCCAACAGCAAAAAAAAGCGCCGCGATCATTCCAGATCGCGGCGCTTTTTTGCTGTTGGGGAAGTTTGAAGTTTGAAAAGAAAGAAGGGAAAAGGGAAAGGAAAGGGAGTCAGGATGAGGAGTTGGAGCGATGTTTTTTGATAATAGTGGTAAGAATAGATATCAGTTGGTTTGATTCGTCGAGGAGGGGGGCGAAGGTTGATGAGTCGGCGAGGTCGCTGGCGTGGAGGAGGCGGAGTCAGCAGCGAGTTTCTCAGGTTTCCTTGCAGGCGATGGCGTATGTGCTGATGAAATCGACCTCGCTCTGGCTGGATTGTCCCTCTTCGATGTTCGCTCCGATCGATGTCCCGGCCTACAGCAGTTGCTTTGCAAGAGTATTCGAAGTCCCATGCCGCTTCTGCAGCGAACAGCACAACGCCACGATTCGCTGCGTAAACTCAAAACTCCTCTCCGGCACTTCACTCCTCATGCTTTCCTGCCTTCCGGTCTTCCGTTGTGTTTTCTTTTCAAACTTCACTCTTCATACTTCCTCGGTTCTGCGCGCAGGCCTGCGCGCAGAACCGAGGCCACCTCGTGGAGGTCGATTCCCGCAGCGAGTGACTGGACATCCTTGTCGTTCAGCAGATCGAGGACTTTCGGGTGTTTCATCAGGGCGGCGGCGTTTTTCTGTTGAATGAGCGTTCGGAGCTCGGCGTCGTTCGAGAGAGCCTGGACTTTCGGGTGCGACCGGACGGGGGCGAAGAGCGTGGCGAGACGTTCCTGATCGACTTTTTCAGGGTCGATTCCGGACTTTGCATCCCGGGCGAGGGCGACCAGCTCCACGACGCCGGAAGCCTGCGCGGGAACGAAGGGAGAGACGACACCCGAAACTTTCTGCGATACGTTCCCGGCCAGGGAGACCGGTGAGGTGTTCCAGACGGGCTGATACAGGGAAAGCGGCCAGGAGACGAGAGCGAACAGGACGAACCCTTCGGCGGCGCCGAGAAAGAGCCCGGCGGCGGCGTCGAGCATGCCGGGGGAGCGTTTCGGATCGATCGCCAGGCGGCCGAGCAGGCCGATGACGACGTAGACGCCGATCGCGCAGAGATAGAAACCGCCGACCGTGGCGGCAAATCCGCTCAAACCGGCGGCAGAGCCGGCGATAGTTCCAAAGAAATATCCGGCGGCGATCGAGGCAGCGAGCCTGAACCATCCGAGAACGGCGGAGATCGCTCCCTGAAGCCATCCCTGGAAGCCGAACCAGATCGTCAGGACGCACAGCAGAGTCCAGGTAAAGATGTTCAGGTCCTGATGCTGTCGCGCGATGAACCACGAGATGACGGCGGCAAACCCCAGGAACGAAAAAACGAGAATCCGGAGCAGGACGACGAACATCGGCGACGGGCCGATCGTTCCAGAGGCTTCCGATTGGTCACTCATGCTTCGATGGGGCTGGGGATGCCGCGCCCCCGGCGGCTTCAGAAGAAGCTGCGGATATCCTGGTAGGTGACCAGCAACAGCACGGTCAGCAGGAACAGGAGTCCGACGAAATGAATGTTCTCCTCGACCTTCGGGGTGATCGCGAGATTGATGCCGGTCAGCATCCGGAGCACGGCGAAGACGGCTTCGAGCAGAACGAACACGATGCGGCCGCCGTCCAGCACCGGCAGGGGCAACAGATTGATAAGGCCGATGTTGATCGACAGCATTGCCGTCAGGTAGAGAAGCTCGAAGATGCCCTTGTGCGCCTGCTCTTTGATCATCTGCATGATTTTGACCGGCCCGGCGACGTCCGCCTGGGTCTCGCGAACGACCATCTTGTAGAGGCCGTTCACCGTCTGCATCGTCAGGCCGACGGCGGCGTCGAAACCGCGCTGGCAGGCCTTTCCGAACGAGAGGACGCGGAAATCGAAGTTGTTCGGGGCGAGGCTGATCCCGATGCGACCGCTTCCCGAAACGCCCGTCGGAACGACGGTGACTTTCAGGAGTTCGCGGCGATGAACCTCGTACGAGCCGCGGTTCACGGCGTAGTCGCCTGAAAGCACGCCGCCGCCGAACGCGCCGCGCGGGGTGGGGTGGTCGCGAGCGATGTCGAGCACGAGTTGCCGTCCGCCCGCCGCCTGGATCATCTTCACGCCCTCGCTCCAGTCCTCGAGCACGACGCCGTCGATCGCGGTGATCGTATCGCCGGCCCGCACCCCAGCCTGGTAGGCCGGCTGGTCCTTGAGGGCGTCCATGACCATGATGTTGGTGAGGGGACCGCCCGAAACGGCGTAGATGACGACGAACAGCACGACGGCCCAGACCATGTTCATGATCGAACCCGCCGAGAGAACGAGCACTTTGGCCCACCGGGGCTTGCTCGGATACCCGCGCGGGTCGTCAGGGGCGAGCTGGGGAAGCTTATCATCGGGATCTTCCGGCGGTTCATCGGCTTTCGGCGCAGGTTCGGCGCCCTCCGTGGCTTCGGCCTGTTCTTCCTCTTTCTTTTCCTCTTCCTCCTCGGTGTCCATGCCGGCGAGCCGGACGAAACCGCCGAGAGGGAAGGGGCGGATCGAGTAGATCGTCTCCCCCCACTTGATTTTCAGAAGCCGGTTTCCGAACCCGATCGCGAACTCGAGAACCCAGATGCCGGTGAGTTTCGCGGTCAGGTAATGGCCGAGTTCATGGACGAGGGCGATGCTTCCGAGGACAAAGCAGATGGAAAAGATCGTTTTGAGAGTGACGAGAATGGCAGAGATGATCATGTGACAACCTTTGCGAGACCGCCGGTCAGGCGATCAGAAATACGTAGGCCAGAGGGCCCAGGAACAGAACGCTGTCGATGCGGTCGAGCATGCCGCCGTGAGCGCCGAGCAGGGTGCTCGAATCCTTGACGCCCGCCTCCCGCTTCAGGACCGACTCGAACAGGTCGGCCGCCTGGCCGAGCAGCGCCGCGGTCAGGCCGAACGCCCAGAGCCGCTCCTCGGGAACCGGCAACCAGCCGTGCCGGTCGAGCAGCCAGACCGCTGCGAGACAGGCCAGAGTCCCGCCGACCGCGCCGACGACGGTCTTGTTCGGGCTGATGTTGGGGGCCAGGCGGGCGTCCCAGAACCGGCGGAGCGACAGGCCGAACAGATAGGCGCCGATGTCGAGGGCCCAGACGACGATCAGGAGAGCGAAAACGGCCGTCGCCCCGGAAGTGCCGGCGATCAACTGGAAGAAACCCAGGCAGAACGGGAGATACATCATTCCCGCGAGGCCGAGAGCGAATCGCTGCCACCCTCTGCCGTCGAGACCGCGGCTGACGGTCGCCATCGCGTGACCGGCGGCGATCAGACCCGTGCCGAACAGGAGTCCGCGTTCGCCCCACAGGGTGGTCGCGGCGAGCAGGACGGCCCCAGATGTATATTCATAAATATATTTTGGTTCCGGCGTCTTCGGGCCGAACATGCCGAACAGCTCCCACTGGCCGGCGGCCGCGATGATCGAAAAGAGAACGCAACGGGGCCACGGGCCCGCCGCGAGAATGCCGTACACGAGGGGAATGCCGAGAAAAATGAGCGGGAGCCTCGAGATCATTTCGAACCCTTGCCGCCGATCTGCTCCCCGGTCTTGCCGAAGCGGCGCTCGCGGCCCTGATAGGCGGCGACGGCCTTCGCGAGCTCGAGTTCGTCGAAGTCCGGCCAGAGGACGTCCGTTATATAAAGTTCGCTATATGCACTCTGCCAGAGCAAAAAATTGCTCAGTCTCATCTCGCCGCTCGTCCGGACGATCAGGTCGGGATCGGGAACGTCGGGGGCGTAGAGATTCCCCGAAATCAGCTTCTCGTCGATCTTTTCCGGCGAGATGCCGGACGCGACGATCCGCCGGACGGCGTCAACGATTTCGGCCCGGCCGCCGTAGTTGATGCAGAGATTCAGCGTGAGGCCGGTGTTGCGCGACATCAGTTCGGTCGACTGCCTCGCCTCCTCGAGAATCTCTGGGGCGAGTCCCTCGCGTCTGCCGACGAGCCGAAACTGGACGTTCTCTGCGTGGAGTTCGTTTCGCTCATGCACGATGTAGGCGCGGATCAGCCGCATGAGCGCGGAGACTTCGAAACTGGGCCGCGCCCAGTTCTCGATCGAGAACGCATAGAGACTGATATGTCTTACGCCGAGCCGCTTGTCGGCGAACCGGACGATCGTCTTGACGTTCCTGGCGCCGGTCTGGTGACCGCGAATGCGGCTGTAGCCGCGCATCTTCGCCCATCTGCCGTTGCCGTCCATGATGATGCCGATATGGGCCGGAACCGGGACGGGGGACGACCGGATCTGTTTCAGAAGGGCTTCGAGCTGTTGCTGCCGCTCGATTGCTGCTGGTTGTGTCATGTGTTGAATCGGAGGGGAACGTCGCGCCCGGCAGCCGCCGACAGGGCGGTTGCCGGGCAGGGCTGGAACGGTCTCAGTCGTCGGCCCCGGCGGGTCGTATGGCTTCAACGGGGCAGACTTCGGCGCAGCGGCCGCAGTCATTGCATTTGCTGGTGATGACGAACGGCTCGCCTTCCCTGATGGCTTTCATCGGGCACACGGCGAGGCAGGAGCCGCATTCGACGCAGTCTTCGCTGATGCGATACATGACCTTACTTCCCCATGATCTCCTTTTCCTTGGTTTCGAGCACCTTGTTCAGTTTCTCGATATGCTCGTCGGTGATCTTCTGCACGCGGTCGACGGCCTTCTTACTCTCGTCCTGCGTGATCGTGCTCTTCTTCTCGAGGGCCTTGACCGCGTCGTTCGCGTCGCGCCGGACGTTTCGGATGGCGACCCGAAACTCCTCGGCCTTCTTCTTGCACGTCTTGACCAGGTCGTTGCGGCGCTCTTCGGTCAGCGCGGGAATCGGCAGGCGGATGACGTGGCCGTCGTTCTGCGGGTTCAGGCCGAGGTCCGACTTCTGAATCGCCTTTTCGATCTCGCCCAGAAGGTTTTTCTCCCAGGGCTGGATCACGAGCGTTTTGGGATCAGGGGCGGAGATCGAAGCGACGTGATGCAGGGCCGTCTCGGTTCCGTAATGATTGACGGTGATGCGGTCGAGCAGCGACGGCGTCGCGCGCGACGTGCGCATCGTCGAGAATTCCTTCTTCAGCACCTCGATCGACTGAACCATCTTGTCGGTGCTTTCCTTGATGATCGAATCGACTGTGGTCATGTTCCTGATCTCTCCTTGATTGGATTTATAGAGTTGAAGACGTTCATCCCTCGACGACCCGCGTGCCCAGAGGTTCGCCGTTGCAGGCCCTCAGCAGGGCGTGTGGCTCGGCCATCGAGAGCACCAGCAGCGGCATGCGATTGTCACGGCACAGCGTGATGGCGACGAGATCCATGACGCCGAGTTGGCGGTCGAGGACTTCACGGTATTGTATCGTATCGAACTTCTTTGCGCCAGGGTTCTTCATCGGATCCGAGTCATACACGCCGTCGACCTTGGTGGCTTTGATCAGCACGTCGCATCCGGTCTCGATCGCGCGAAGCGCCGACGCGGAATCGGTGCTGAAATACGGACTCCCGGTGCCGCCGCCGAACAGGCACACGATGCCGTTGTCGAGCGTCTCCTTCGCCTTGTCGATGCCATACTGCTCGGCCAGGGGCTCCATTGCCGTCGCCGAGAACACCTTCGCCCTGACGCCGGCCGCGCGCAGATGGTCGGCGAAACAGATCGCATTCATCACCGTGGCAAGCATGCCCACGTAGTCGGCGTGATGTCGCTCGAGGGCCGGCAGGTGGCCGCGCGCGCCGCGGAAGAAATTTCCGCCGCCGATCACGAGGGACGGGGTGATGCCGTGCTTGATCAGTTCTGCGACGGCGGCCGCGTAGGTCTCGATCGCCTCACGGTTGAAGCCCGTCCCGGCGCTTCCGCCGAGCATTTCCCCGCTCAGCTTGAGGAGGGGGCGTCTGAACGTCGGTTTGGTCCTTGTCACGTGTTGCTCTCCTTCGTCATGCCATGAAGAGAATGAATATCGCCAGATATACACAGAGACGCCCCGAAGGGGCGTCTCTGAAAAGGTCAGGGCAGGTCAGGATCGATCCGATCCGGACTCACGTCGGGCTCAGCCGCAGCAGGCGCAGCAGGCTTCGGCCTTGGGAGTCTCGGTGGCGGCGGGGCGCTCGCCGAGAACCCAGCGGCGGAAGGTGCCGACGGTGATCGTGCCGCCGAGTTTCTTGCCGAGCTCGTTGCACAGGTCCTGGATCGTCTTGGAGTCGTCCTTCACGTAGGTCTGGTCGACCAGGCAGTATTCCTTGTAGAACTTGTCGATGCGGCCGTCGACGATCTTGGCGAGAATGTTCTCGGGCTTGTTGGCGTTCTTCGGATCGTTCTTGATCTGGCCCAGGATGACTTCCTTCTCGCGCTGAATGTCGGCAGCGGGAACTTCGGTCCGGTCGGTGTAGCGGGGCTTCATCGCGGCGGCCTGGAGGGCGATCTCGTGGGCCAGGGTGATGACCTCCGGATTCGAAGCGATTTCCTGGCTCGAGGTGTTCAGCTGGACCACGACGCCGATGTTGCCGTCGCCATGCACGTAGGTGTCGAACGTGCCGTATTTGCCGGCCGGGATCTGGATGCGCTCGAGACGGCCCATGGTGATGTTCTCGCCGGTCTTGGCGATGAGGCCCTTGCGGGTCTCTTCGACCTTCTGGCCGTTGTGGGTCGAGGCGTCGAGCTCTTCGACGGTGGAGATCTTGGGGGTATTGAGGGCGTGCTGGGCGAGCTGGGCGATGAAGTCCTTGAACAGCTCGTTGCGGGCGACGAAGTCGGTCTCGCAGTTGATCTCGAGGAGGACGGCCGTGCGGCGGTCCGCCGAGAGATGGGGGTGAACCAGGCCCTGGGACGTGGCGCGGCCGGACTTGCCGTCGGCCGAAGCGAGGCCCTTCTTGCGCAGATAATCGACGGCGGCTTCGACGTCGCCCTTGCACTGGACCAGGGCTTCCTTGCACTTCATCATGCCGGCGCCGGTCTTTTCGCGCAGCTCGGATACCATCTTGGCATTGATTTCCATCTTCTACTCCCTTTGTTCTACGAAAACTGCGGTGATTGGGAACCGCGGATGTGACTTACTCGATGACCAGTTTCTCGGCGCCTTCCTCGGCGACTTTGGTGACGGTCGCGGCGGCGGCGGGGGCCCCGGCGGCGGCGGCCATGGCGGCCGCGTCGGCGGCGACGCCCTGGACTTCCTCGAACGGCTTGCCCTCGAGGGCTTCCATGACGGCGTCGGCGATGAGGCTGGTGACCAGCTTCACGGCGCGGATGGCGTCGTCGTTGCCCGGGATGACGTAGTCGATCTGGTCGGGATCGCAGTTGGTGTCGACGACGGAAACGATCGGAATGTTCATCGTGCGGGCTTCGGCGACCGCGATGGCTTCCTTGTGCGGGTCGATGATGAAGATCGCGCCGGGCATGCCCTTCAGGTTCTTGATGCCGCCGAGGGAGCGGTCGAGCTTCTCGCGCTCCTTGCGCATCTGGGAAGCTTCCTTCTTCGGATACGACTCAATCTTGCCGCTGTCGATCAGCTCGTCGAGCTCCTTGAGGCGGGCGATGCGTTTCTGGATCGTGACATGGTTGGTCAGCATGCCGCCGAGCCAGCGGTAATTCACGAAGAACATCCCGCAGCGCTCCGCTTCGGCCTTGATGATATCCTGAGCCTGGCGCTTGGTGGAGACGAAGAGAACCGACTTGCCTTCGCGCACGACGCTCTTGACGAACTCGCACGCCTCATCGAGCAGCTTCGTCGTCTTCTGGAGATCGATGATGTAGATGCCGTTGCGGCTGGTGAAGATGTACTTCGCCATCTTCGGGTTCCAGCGGCGGGTCTGGTGGCCGAAATGGACGCCGGCCTCGAGCAGGGCTTTCATTGAAACAAGGGCCATGACTGAGAATACCTCCGTTCGTTTATGCTTCCGTCGTGGAAGTTGATCTGCCGATTTTACACCAGATCGGACCCTCGGTCAAGGGGACATTCTCGCGTGCAGCAATTCTCAGTGAGCGTTCTGGTACGGGTTTTGAGGGGAACCTCTGTCGGG
>ENA-UOWE01000190-UOWE01000190.1-activated-sludge-metagenome-genome-assembly--contig:-NODE-190-length-93501-cov-6.588618_pt1 | contig 93501 bp, 81 predicted proteins | sample MGYA00249841_ERZ761562 | MGnify/ENA primary metagenome ERZ761562 (study PRJEB28883, sample SAMN05720200) | activated sludge metagenome | isolation source: Anaerobic digester | place: Japan... | reverse complement strand
ATGTACTTCAACGTCCGGCTGACGCTGATACCTACGATGTTCGTCGGGGCGCTGTTCCTGATTTTTGCCCTGTATTATGCCGGTAAAATTACCCTGACCAACAGAACCAAAATCATTCTGCTGATTTTGCTGCCCGAATTGCTGTGCGTCTGGCCGTTGTTTACCCAAAGGTATTTCCACTTGGTTCTGGTGTCGAAAGTGTTCGGCGGTTATCATGATGTCTGGGGACCCCTGATGATTGTCAGCGAAGTGTTTACCTTCCTCTACATCATCGCCGCTGTTGTCCTAATCGGCAAAAAACTGCGCAGCAGAGGTAAAAAATATGTCTGGCTGCTGGCTTTCGCCGTCTCCATCCCTCTCGTGCTGCAAGTGCTGCAGGTGCTGGTCAAACCCCTCACGGAGCTCGGCGTCTACCTGACACTGCCGGGTTTTGCGTTTTTCTGCGTGCTGATAACGGTCTATGTGCTGAAATACCGCCTGATAGAAGTCGTACCGGCGGCTTCGCACAAACTGTTTTCCATGATCAATAAAGCCGTGTTTATCCTCGACGCCGGCGGCGAGGTCATCGAATCCAACGAGGCCGCCGCGCTGTATTTTCAAAATATGATTGAAATCAAGCCGTATATGGATTTCGAAAAAGTGTTCGACGCGCTGGTGCCTTACTGCGATGACAAAAATAAGCTCGAGCAGATGAAAAGCCGGGCGGCCGCCGGCGAAACAGGCGCTTATGAGGGCATGCTGGTCCTGCAGGCGACAGCCACGGGCAACAGGCAATATGCGGTCGATATCTCGCCGATTTTTTCCGGCAGCGGCAAACTGCTCGGCAAACTGGTCGTCTTCAACGATATGACCGAGTTCACCATGCGGACCCTGGCCGGCGAGCGCAGCCGTGTTTCGGACGACCTGCATGACAGCCTGGGCAACAGCATCAACGTCATCAGTTCCAACCTCGAATATGTGCTCAATAACTTCGCCGATACGCCGGAGGTCAGGGAATGCCTGCAAATTTCTTACGACAGGGCAATCGGTGCCTTCGTGCAGCTGCGCAGAATCGTCGACGAACTTACGCCCGTCGATATCGAGCAAAGGGGCCTGCTTTGGGCGCTGGACACCCTGTTTTACAAACTGCGCGTCAAAGGCCTGAACATCGATTTTTCCCATAACATCGGCGACGACAGCCGCATCAGCAAAAGCAAACTGGCCAAAACGGTCTATCGCATCTGCCAGGAAGCCATCAATAATGCCGTCGTGCACGGCAGGGCGAAGAACATCGCCGTCACCCTTCATGAGGGCGACGGCTCGTTAAAAGTGTTTATTTCCGACGACGGTGTCGGCTGCGAACATATCACGCCCAGCAACGGGCTCAACGCCATGAGGAACAGGGTAGAATCTCTCGGCGGCAAACTGAGCCTCGGCTCGCCCGACGGCGGCGGTTTCAACATCAAAGCGACGTTTCCGTTTGATATCGCGGCCGGAGAAACGCCGGCCGAACCGGGTGAAGGGAGAACGCCATGATCAACGTTATTATCGTCGACGACGACATCGAGTCGGCAAGGGCGCTTCGCAGAGTCATCGACGGCAGAGAAGGCATCGTCGTCACCGACCTGTTCTACAGCGCCTTGGAGGCGGTCGGGCATTGCCTTGCCCAAAAGCCCGACCTCGTTATTCTGGACATCAATATGCCCGAAATGGACGGCCTCGAGGCGTGCAGGCGCATCAAATTCATCGACCCGGCCATCAAAGTGCTCATGCTGACGTTTTATCAGATCAAGGAAAACGAGATCGAAGCCGTCAAATGCGACTGCGACGGCTATCTGTATAAAGGCCATACCGGCGAGGAAATGACCGGCATCATCAAAAGCACCATGATGGGTTTTTCCACCTTCGACCACGGCGTCAAGGATACCATCCACAGCCGCTTGACGGCGGACGCCGAAATCCGGGTGGCGCCGGCCGATATCGAAAAACTGACGGACAAGCAGAAAGAGATCATCCGCATGCTCACCGCGGGGAAAAAGGACAGCGAAATCGCCCGGGACCTCTTTATGAGCGAAGGATACCTGCGCAACCAGCTGATGGCTATCCGCACCATGCTGGGCCTGCGCACCAGCAAGGAACTGGCGGTCTGGGGCGCCAGAGCGGGGCTGTAAGCGGCCAGAGGGCAAAATCATAAAAAAGCGGGCGCAAACAGGCCGCCCGCTTTTGATTTGTGTATAATGATGGCGGATACCATCGGCATGGCGGCCTTGAACGGCCCCGGAAGCGCAAGCGCTTCGCGTTATAAATTTTATTAAAATGATCGGCGGTGCATATAATGAAAAAAATCGGCAACCTCCCCCGGGCCATCGAGCACGCCCGCCTGCTGCGGGAGAAATACCTGGCCGACGACACCCGGCCCGGCTGGCATTTCGCCGTGCCCGGAGATTACGGCCTGCCGGGCGACCCGAACGGCGCGTTTTTCGCCGACGGCCGCTACCATCTGATGTATCTGTACGATTGCCGCTCGGATTCCTTCCGCTGGGGCCATATTTCGAGCGCGGACCTGCTTCACTGGCGCGCCCACCCCGACGCTGTCGTGCCCGACCGCCTGGACGGCGGCATCTTCAGCGGGGGCGCTTTTGTCGACGGCGACGGCGTGTGCTACCTCTCCTACTGGGGCCTGCCCGTCCCGGGCGGCGGCCATGGCGGCATCCGTCTGATTCGCAGCTGCGACCGCCGTTACGACCGTTGGGAAAAATTCGGCGATTACGCGCTGGCCTGCACCGAACCTGGTATTCTCTGCCTGGACGGCGGCGGCCGGCGGCGGTGGCTCGGCTGCGCGGACCCGAGCAACATCTGGCGTAAAGGCGGCTTTTACTATATGCAGACGGGGAACCTTTGCGTGCTGACCAAATTCAGGCGCGACGGCCTTCACGACTACGGCGCGCAAGCGCCGGCCCGGGATGCGGACCCCGACATAAGCGGAGACTGGGTGGACCTTTTCCGCAGCAGCGACCTGAAACAATGGGAATATCTGCACCGTTTCTACCAAAGGGATGCGTCCGGCGTCTGGACGGGCGCCGACGAGGACGCCATGTGCCCGAGTTTTCTGCCGCTGCCCAAAAGCCCCGCCGGCGGCGAGGCCAGCGGCCGCTACCTCCAGCTTTTCATTTCGCACAACAGGGGCTGCCAGTATTATATCGGCTCTTACGATACGGACAAGGACCTGTTTCTCCCCCTTCGGCACGGCAGGATGACCTGGACGGACAACACTTTTTTCGCGCCCGAAGCGCTCGTCGACGGCGCCGGGCGGCAGATTATGTGGAGCTGGCTGCTCGATAATCCCTCCGACGAAAAACAGCGCGGCTGGTCGGGCGTTTACGGCCTGCCGCGTTCGCTCTGGCTGCGTGAGGACGGGTCGCTCGGCATCGCGCCGGCGGAGGAAATTAAAAACCTGCGCTGCCGGCGGGAGGACTTTCTCGCCGCGGTGCCTGCCGACGGCCGCGCTGCGCTCGACTGCGCCAACGGCGTTTCCTGCGAAATCATTCTGCGCGCCGACGTGACCGGCGGGGCGCAGGCCGGCTTATATATCCGGGCCGCGCCGGATTTTTCGGAATACACCAAAATCTGGTACGACGCGGCGAACGCCCGGCTTGTGTTCGACGCCGCGAAAAGCGGCCGGCTCGGCAGGCCCGTTACGGAAACCGCGCCGCTCGAGCTGGCGCCCGGCGAGCGGCTCGAACTCGATGTGTTTATCGACAACTCCGTCGTGGAAGTCTTCGCCAACGGCCGCCAGGCGATCACCCGGCGCGTCTATCCCGAAGGGGCGGAAAGCACCGGCGTCCATGTGTTCACCGCGGGCTGCCCGCGCGTCGAAGAACTGGCCGTCTATGAGATGGCGCCTGCGAATTTTTACTGAGACGCCGCGGCATCAGCCGCCGATAACGAAAGGGGCACACCGCTATGGCCGAGAGCGTCAGACTGAGCGATTTCAAAGGCGAAAACGATACCGAAATGTTCACCGCGGCCATGGCCTTCCTGCGCCGAAACCCCGGGAGCACGCTCCATGTCGGCTCGGGCGTCTATACGCTGACGAGCGAACTTGCCCGGCAGACGCAGGCTTTTGTAATGCGCGGTGTGTTCGGCGAAAATCCGGAACCCGTCATGTTCAGCCCCTCGTTCGAGTACACCCGCGGGATTTCCTTCGAAGGGCAGCGGGGCAGCACCGTCCTCGCCTGCGGCGCCACACTCCTTGTCGACGGGTTTATGGAGCCCGTTTCGCTGAAAAACTGCGCGGATATCACCATCAAAGGCCTGACGATCGACCACCTGCGCAAGCCGTTCAGCATGGGCACGGTCGCCGAAGTAATACCCGCGGCGGGGACCGCCGGCCGCGTCGCCGTGGATTTTTCGGAGGAATACCCCCTTGATGAAAAAATGCCCTGCGTGCGCACCTGCTTTTACAGCGGCGAAACCAACCGTTTCAACCTCGCGGCCGGTATCGTCGAGCGGAAAATCAGCGGCCGGCGCATGACGCTCGAATGCTCCGACATCCGCGGCATCGCGCCCGGCTGTGAGTTTTATGTCTGCCATACCTACCACTCCAGGCCGGCGATTCTTATCGAAAACGCGCGCAATACCGTCCTCGAGGATGTCACGGTTCACAGCCAGCCCGGGATGGGCGTCGTCGGCCACCGCAGCGAAAATATATTTCTTAAGGGCTTTCGCGTCATACCGGGGCCGGGCGTCCATTTTTCAACCAACACGGACGCGACCCATTTTACCTCCTGCAAGGGCACCCTGCGCTTCGAGGGATGCACCTTCGAGGGGCACGGGGACGACGCGGCCAACGTCCACACCTACTATCACAGCATCGCGAAAAAAATGTCGGGCAGCCGCTGCCTGCTCACGCTGGAATCCCCCACGGGAACCCATTCGCAGACGCCCGACTACCCGGACCCGGGCGACACGCTCGAGCTGACTGTCGCCGACTCCCTGACAACAGAGAGGACCTACACCGTGCTCTCCTGTATTCCGAACCCGGATGATTTTACCTCGGTGGTGGAACTCGACGGCGAACTGCCCGACAACTTCGACGATTATTTTCTGGCCGATGTCACGCGCCTGCCGCGGCTGGAGTTCGTCCGCTGCTTTGTCAAGAACCACTTCGCCAGAAGCGTGCTTGTTAAAACCAGAAGCGTGCTCATCGAGGGTTGCACCTTTATGGACGCCGACCTCTGCGCCGTCGAGGTCGCGGCGGAAGCCTGGTGGAAAGAGGGCGTCTGCTCGGCGGACGTCGTCATCCGCGGCAACCGCATCATTTATACCGGCGCCAAAAAGAACAACGGCATCCGCGGCTGCTCCGGCATCGCCGTCCTGGTGGATGCCAACCTGCCCGAAGGCACCCCCCATAAAAACATCCTCATCGAGAATAATATCATCGACTGCCCATCCTCCCAGCACGGCATCTATATTGCCAACGCCGAGAACGTTACCGTGCGCGGCAACAGCATCCGCTGCGCGGGCGGGGAAATCGCCGTTGTCGACTGCCGCGATGTTGTGATATCCGAAACAAGGACCTGAGACAACGCGCCGCCGTCCTTCCGCGCGCGGTTCAAACGGCAAAGCGGAGAAACAGCAAAGAAGGTGAAAACAATCGCCGCATCGTCCGAAACCTTCGTTTACCCCGCCGTCCTGTTCGACCTCGACGGCACCCTTCTCGACACGCTCGGAGACCTCGCCGCGGCGGTCAACCATGTCTTGGCGCTTCACGGCTATCCGCCGGTGACTCGGGACGACACGCGGCGTTTTGTCGGCAGCGGCGTCGCCCGCCTGATGGAACGCGCCCTGCCGGGAGGGAACGCTAACCCGCATTACGGCCGGTGCCTCGAGGAGTTCCGGCGGTACTATTCGCTGCACATGGACGTTCTGACAAAACCCTATCCGGGTATTGCGGACTTGCTCGGGCGGCTCAAGAATGCCGGGGTAAAAACGGCCGTCGTCTCCAACAAATACGACGCTGCCGTCAAGATGCTGGCGGAAAAATATTTCGGCACGCTTGTCGGCGCGGCGGTCGGCGAGGCGGATGAATTACCCCGCAAACCGGCGCCCGATATGGTCTTTTGCGCCCTTGAGCGGCTCGGAGCGGATAAACAGTCCGCCGTTCTGGTCGGCGATTCGGATATCGATATTCTCACGGCCGCAAACGCCGGCATCGCCTGCGTTGCCGTTACCTGGGGCTTCCGTGATAAACAGGACCTTATCCGCGCAGGCGCGCAGGTCTTCGCCGACAGCCCTTCGGAACTGCTGGGAATACTGACGGCAAAATGAATAAAACCGCATCAAAAACCTGTAATAATGAATATATCAGCAAAATTATTCATTATTTAAGAATTTTTGACGTATAAAATGAATACGCGGGCGGCCCCTTCCCTGCGGGTCTGCCTGTTGCGAAAGGAGATAACGGGCATGGCGGCCAAAGAACAAAATACGGGTGTTCCGCTTGCGCTGACGCGGCTGTCCGCTTCCTCGTGGTTTTCCGTCGGCACGGGGGAACTCGTGGTCCACTTCGACCCAGGTTATATCGGCGCCGACCCGGTCCGGGGCGTGCCGGAGGCGGAGTTTGAGAAAAAGGCCGACCTCGTATGTATCTCGCATTTTCATTCGGACCATCTCCGGCCGGAGGCGCTGCGCCGGATTATGAAAAATGAGACGCTGGTGGTTTCGCCGCCGGGGTTTGACAATCCGTACGGTCTGAGCCATACCGCGCTGCGGCCCGGCGGCTTTTTGGAACACCGGGGCGTGGCGGTCAAAGCCGTGTACGCCTGCAATACGCCGCAAGGGCATTCGACGGTGAAACTGCACCGAAGGGGCGAAAACAACGGTTACCTCCTGCTGGCCGGCGGCCGGCGCGTTTATTTTGCCGGCGATACCGATTGCATCCCCGATATGGCCGGTTTGGGAGGGGTCGACATCGCCCTGCTGCCCATCGGCGGCACCTACGTCATGGACGCCGGCGAGGCCGCCGAGGCGGTTTCGCTCATACGGCCTCAAATCGTTGTCCCGATGCACCAGTCGTCAGCGGATATGGAAGGCTTCAAACGGGCCGTCGAGGCAAGTTCGCCCGCCCGGGTCATGGTGCTTCAAGTCGGGGAAAAGGTCGTGTTTTGAGCGCGCCGTGCGGACCGCCCGGCTGATCTTGCGCCGCCGGCGTTGTGTTTTCCGCATTCAAGACGTTATAATAACGGAAACGATAAAAGAAACAGAGGGCGCCTTATGCGGAAACGTTTTGAAATTAGCACCGACAGCCCCGCCGACCTGAATCCCGAACTGGCCGCGCGTTTCTCTGTCACTGCCGTACCCCTTACCATTCATATCGGCGGCAAGGAATACAAAGACGGCGTCGATATCACGCCCGCGGAGATGTTCCGGCTGTGCGATGCGCAAAAAACCGTTCCCACCACCTCGGCGGCGCCGGTAGGGGACTATATGGACGTTTTTTCACGGCTGGCAGCCGGCGCGGACGAAGTCCTTCATATTTCGCTGGGCTCGAAAATCTCGTCCACCCATCAAAACGCCTTGATTGCCGCGCAGGAGATACCGGGCGTCCATGTCGTGGACAGCGGCAACCTTTCCTGCGGAATATCTCTGCTGGTATACGAAGCCGCGGCGCTCAGGGACGCGGATTACACTGCCGCGCAAACAGCCGAACAGCTTGAAAGAATAAAGCGGCGCATCGTGACGGGTTTTGTCATCGACACGCTGGAGTATCTCCGGCGCGGCGGCCGTTGTTCCATGCTCGAGGCGCTCGGAGCGAATCTGCTGGGCATCAAACCGTCCATCGAAATGAGCGAAGGCGTTTTGCGCGTCGCGAAAAAATACCGGGGAAAAAGCCGCGAAGTGCAGCGGAAGTTCATCGACGATATTCTGGCGCAAAAAGAAAACATCGAGCCCGGCCGCGCCGTCCTGTGCCGGACCGGCGTCGACGAGGAGGATTTCCGCAGTCTGCGGCAGACGGTTGAAACCGCGCTCGGCGGCGATATCATTACCTCGCAGGCAGGCTGCACCATCAGCGCCCATTGCGGGCCGAACTGCCTGGGTTTCATGTACCTTTCCAAATAACAGCGGTAAAACGGGGCGGCCGGCTGATACGCCGGCCGCCTCTTTGTTTGCCGCAGTTTGTCCGCCGCCGGGCAGAGACCGCCGAAACCTGTTTGATTCCGGATCGCTTGATTCGGACGCTGCCGCGGTTGAAGCCCTGTTTCCGGACTATTGTCCGGAGCCGCCGGAAGAATCCCGGCTCACCAGCGGCGGGAGATGGACGTGTCCCCAGTACGTATGGTTGTAGACGACGGATTTGTCGGCGTTTTTGAGTTCGGCCACTTCAAAAAAAATGGCTTCGCTGATGTGGTCGAGAAAGGTGGACCGCCCCGTTTCGTCGCTTTCATAAAGGGTCAGGTTCGCCTTGTAATCCCCCGGGAAAAGGCAGCTTGTGTCAAACGAGAACGTATTCTCGTAACGCTGCCCCTTGACCGAATCGCACAGTTTTTCCGACAGGGTGATGCCTACGGGCGAATCGTCGTTGAAACGGATCACCATGCGCAGTTTCACGCCTTTGATATCCGCCGAAGCCGTCCAGCGGATACGCAGGAGCATCTCGGCGGTCTCGCCGGCCAGCCGGGCGCTGTTGTTGAGCAATTCCAGACTTTCGAGGTGAACAAGGTTTTTGGAGACCATATGCCTGTCCCTGTTATCCAGTTGAAAAAAGTCCGGGTTGCTCAGGCTGTTTTCGTTGAGATAAAAGCGGATACCGTCCTCTGTCCCTCCGTCGAAAACCAGCCGCCCCTCTTTCAACACGATCACCCGGTCGCACAACTCGCGGATAACGTTCATTTGATGGCTGACACACAAAATGGTCGTGTCGGCCTGGGCGATTTGGTTCATTTTATCGATGCATTTCTGCCTGAAGCGCTGGTCGCCGACCGCCAGAACCTCGTCGACGACAAGAATATCCGGTTCCAGGTGGGACGCGACCGCGAACGCGAGCCTGACGTACATGCCGCTGGAATAGCGTTTGACGGGCGTATCGAGAAACTGACCGATTTCGGAAAATTCAACGATGCTGTCGAACTTCGCGTCGATTTCCGCCTTGCTCATGCCGAGAATGGCGCCGTTGAGGTACACGTTTTCACGGCCCGTCAATTCCTGGTTGAAGCCGGTGCCCACCTCGAGCATGGCGGATACTTTACCCAGCAGTTCGATGCGTCCCTCGGTGGGCTCGGTGATTCTGCACAGCAATTTCAGCAGCGTCGATTTGCCGGCGCCGTTTTTACCGATGATGCCCACGCGCTCTCCCTGCCGGACCTCGAAACCGATGTCTTTGAGCGCCCAAAAATCTTCCTTCTTTTTGAACAAAGGGAGTGCCGCGTTCCTGCCCGCCGGTTTTTTCTCCGGTTTATGGCGGATGATGAACTTTTTTCCCACATGTTCCGTTTTAATGACAGTCGGCTTTTCCGCCAATGGAATCTCCCCGTTCAAACAGGATTCGCCTTCTCAGACGAGGTCGACAAAGGTCCGCTCCGCCTTGCGGAAGCGGATGATGCCGATGGGCAGCAGCACCGCAATCCAGGCGGCGGATATCAGAAAGGTCTTCATATCGAAAGGATTATCCGCGATGACGCACCATTTAAAGGCGTTGACGATACCCGTCGCTGGGTTGAGCGTGTAAACGATACCCATGGTCGGGCTGATGGTCGACATGACGAAGGCATAGGAATATACGACAGGCGTGACGTACTGCCCCAACTGTATCATGAACGGAAGGATCTGATTGAGGTCCCTGTGCTTGACGTTGAAAGGGGCCAGCGTCATCCCTAAAGAAAAACCGAGCAGCACCGTCATCAGCAGGAACACCGGCAGCAGCGCCAGCCGCTCGAACGGCGGGACGTAGCGGTACAGCGCCATCATCACCGCAAGCACGCCGCACGAAATCAGCGTGTCGATAAGCAGGGCGGTGACTTCGCCCAAAGGCGCGATAATTCTTGGAAAGTACACCTTCTTTAACAGCGACGCGTTGCTCAGGAAGGTGGAAGAGACGATGGTCAGACTGCGCCCGAACAGCGTCCAGGGGATCAGACCGGCATAAACCATGATACGGTAGGGTACGCCGCTGTCGGAGGGCAGTTTCGCAACTGTGCCGAAGATGAAACTCATAATCAGCATATTCATCAGCGGCCCGAGCACCGACCAGCCGATGCCGATGACCGTCTGCTTATACCGCACCGTGATATCCCTGCGGGCGAGATTGAGGGCCAACCCGCGGTATCGCCACAGGTCTCTCCAGTACTGAAAGTTTTTGCCGTTGCGCTCGATAACTGTTTTCTGCAATGTTTTCTCCCCTGCCGCGGTACGCTTATTGAAGCCCCCAGGAATCGAATACATAGACCGCCTCGCGCGCGATATCGAGCGCCAGGCCGATGCACTCGGGCGAAATATTGTCGCAGTTGTCCTCGCGGGTGTGGTAATAGCGTTTCGGGTCGTGGTTGACGCCGCCCAAACCGACGGCATGGATGCCCGCCTGCGTAAACGCGGCGGCGTCCGTCGAGCCCGGATAGATGCCCGCGGGTTTCAGCTGCTTGCCGACGGCCTCGCCGGCGTCCATCAGCAGGGAGGCGGCCGCCGCGCTGTTTTTCACCGTCCCCGTCTCGTCGCGCACATAAACGGCGAGCTGGTCGCACTCGCGCAGCGTCTCGAGGCCGACAAAAACGGTTTCGCACCCTTTGAGTTCCGCCGCGTGCTTTTTGACAAAGTCCTTTGCGCCGCGCAGGCCCGCCTCTTCCGAGCCGGTAATCAGGCAGCAGACTTCGGTGTTTTCGAAACGGAAATCGTCTTCCGCCATTTCCTTAAGCACCGCCATGGCGGCATAGCAGGCGGTCAGGTTGTCGTTGGCGCCGTCGACGATGATCTTCCAGTTGATGAAAAACATCACCAGGATAAAGAAGGGGACAAAAGCAAATTGAATCAGGCCGAGCACCTTCCACACGCCTTCCAGCGGCGGCGCGCCGGAGGCGAGATAGGCCAGATTGACGGCAAACGTATAAAGGAGCCCTCCGACAGACCCCAGAATGATCGGTCCCAGGGTTTTCATCTGCCCGTGATACGACCAGGTCCATTCCCAGGCCGCGTCCGCGTGGCCGCCCAGGATGATGCGGCGCTTGACTTCGCCGTAGGGCTTGCGGACGGCGTAAACGTTTTTGGAGACCGCTTTTTTGAAAAGAAAATCGACGAAACGGCGGTAAAGCAGAAATTCGAATACGAACATCAGCGCGGCCGCCAGCACCAGCGCGGCCGAAATAACGGAGGTCAAGGTGCTGTTGCCCAGATTAAAAAGAAGCACCGCTGCGACGCCTCCGGCCGCGGCCAGAGGGATAAATCCCATGAACGCGTTGGGATGCACGGTGAATTCCTCGGTCTTGACCTCGTCGGCCCACTGCCGGAGTATTCCGGCGAAATAGTCCTGGGCTTCCCTCTCCGCCCGGCTGCCCGGCGAGCGCTGCTTGTAGTTTTCGCAGATGTGGCGGATGCCGTCGAGCATGAACGCCTCGGTACCTTCTCTGGTTTCGGGGGAGAGCCTTAATCGCATGTCTTACACCGTCTTTCTTATTTTCTCGAGCGCAGCCCGCGCTCTAATTTTTCGTAACGTCGCCGCAGCAGTGTTTGTATTTTTTTCCGCTGCCGCAGGGGCAGGGGTCATTGGGGCCGACCTTTTTGCCCTTGCGCACCGTCCTGCCCTTGTCCGTGCCGTCGGAACTGCCGCTTGTCGCCGTAATTTTAGCCGCCTGTTCCCGCCTGGTTTCCTGCTCGTTCTTGATGCGTACGGTCAGCATCATTTTCACGGTGTCCTCGCGGATGGAGTTGCTCATCTCCTCGAACATATCGTAGCTTTCCATCCGGTAAGCGACGACCGGATCCTGCTGGCCGTAAGCGCGCAGGCCGATGCCGCGCTTGAGCTCCTCCATCGCGTCGATGTGGTCCATCCATTTGCTGTCGACGTTGTACAGCAAAATCTTATTCTCCAGCGCCCTCATCAGCGGCACGCCATTTTCGTCTTTGCCCAGTTCCGTTTCCCGTTTTTCATAAAGCTGTTTCGCTCTGGAAATGAGCAGGTCCTTCGCTTCTTCGGGGTCGAAATGCTCTTTGAAATCGTTGGCCGCGCACAGCCAGCCGAGATATTTTTCCCGCAGGCCCTGAATATTCCATTCCTCCTCGCCGAGTTTCGGCGAACAGTAGAAATCGACCGCGTCGGTAATGCTGTCCTCTATCATTTTGAGGATGACGGGTTTCAGGTCCTCGCCGTCGAGCACCTTGTTGCGCTGCGCGTAGATGAGTTCTCTCTGCTTGTTCATGACGTCGTCGAAGTCGAGCACGTTTTTGCGCATGGCGAAGTTGCGCGACTCGATCTTTTTCTGCGCGCTCTCGATGGAATTGGAAATGATTTTCGCCTCGATGGGCATATCGTCCGGCGCGTTGAGGGTGTTCATGATGCGCGTCATACGTTCTCCGCCGAACAGCCGCATCAGGTCGTCTTCGAGCGACACATAAAAACGGCTCTCGCCGGGATCCCCCTGGCGGCCGGAGCGCCCGCGCAGCTGGTTGTCGATGCGGCGCGACTCGTGGCGTTCCGTACCGATGATAAACAGGCCGCCCGCGTTGCAGACGCGCTGCGCCTCCTCGGCGATATGTTCCTTGTATTTTTTGTTGAGCGCCGCGAACTGCCTTCTGGCGGCGAGGATTTCCTCGTCCTTCGTCTCGCTGAAGCCGGTCGCCTCGCTGATGAGGTCCTCGCTGAAACCCATGCGCCGCATTTCGGATTTCGCAAGGTATTCGGGGTTGCCGCCGAGCATGATGTCGGTGCCGCGCCCGGCCATGTTGGTCGCGATGGTCACCGCGCCTTCCTTGCCGGCCTGGGCGATGATTTCCGCCTCTTTGTCATGGTACTTGGCGTTGAGCACCTCGTGCTTGATGCCGCGCTTCCTGAGCATGGCGCTGAGGTGCTCGGATTTCTCGATGGAGATGGTTCCGACCAGCACCGGCTGCCCTTTTTCGTGGCACGCCATAATCTGCTCGATGACCGCGTTGAATTTCGCGTTTTCGGTTTTATAGACCACGTCCGGATGGCCGATTCGAATCAGGGGCTTGTTGGTCGGCACTTCCACCACGTCGAGGCTGTAGATATCCTGGAACTCTTTGCTCTCCGTCATCGCGGTACCGGTCATGCCCGAAAGCTTTTTGTACAGGCGGAAATAGTTCTGGAACGTAATCGTCGCCAGCGTTTTGCTTTCGTGTTCGACACTGACGTTTTCTTTGGCCTCGATGGCCTGGTGCAGGCCTTCGTTGTAACGCCTGCCGAGCATAATGCGGCCGGTAAACTCGTCGACGATAAGCACTTCGCCGTCGCGCACGACATAGTCGACGTCCCGCCGCATGACGCCGTGCGCTTTGATGGCCTGGTTGATGTGGTGCTGTATCGTCATGTTTTCGGCGTCCATCAGGTTTTCAAGGCCGAAGAAACGCTCGGCTTTTTCGACGCCGCTCTTGGCAAGCGTGGCCGTCCTCGCTTTTTCGTCAACGATGTAGTCGCTTTCGGCGACATCCTCGGCGTTGGCCTTGCTGTCGATTTCCTTCACTCTCGTCACGCTGAGCGTCTTGGCGAACTCGTTGGCGCGGCGGTAAAGGTCGGTCGACTGGTCCCCCCTGCCGGAAATGATCAGAGGTGTCCTCGCCTCGTCGATGAGGATGGAGTCGACCTCGTCGACGATGGCGAAAGCGTGCCCGCGCTGGACTTTCTGCTCCTTGTAAGGGACCATGTTGTCGCGCAGGTAGTCGAAGCCCATCTCGTTGTTGGTGCCGTAGGTGATATCGGCGAGATAGGCCTCCCGCCTCTCCTCGTTTTCTTTTTCATGGATAATCAGGCCTACCGAAAGGCCAAGGAAACGGTAGATCTTGCCCATCCACTCGCTGTCGCGGCGGGCGAGGTAATCGTTGACGGTGACGATGTGCACCCCTTCGCCCGACAGGCCGTTGAGGTAGGCGGGCAGGGTCGCGACGAGCGTTTTGCCTTCGCCCGTTTTCATCTCGGCGATGCGGCCCTGGTGGAGCACGACGCCGCCGATGATCTGCACGGGGAAGTGCTTCATATTCAGCACCCGCCAGGAAGCTTCACGGCAGACGGCGAAAGCCTCCGGCAGAATATCGTCGAGCGTCTCGCCCTTGGCAAGGCGTTCCTTGAACCAACCGGTTTTGGCCCTGAGCGCGTCGTCGCTGAGGGCGGCATATTCCGGCTCAAGCGACAGCACCTTTTCGCGTATGGGGCCGATTCTTTTTACTTCTCTGCTCGAATAGTCGCCGAAAATCTTTTTAATCAATCCGTTCATACAGTCACCCGGGCTTTCGTAATTGAGACATTATAGCATAAAGCGCCTGCGCGCGCATCAGTTTATCCTCATCCCGCGGCCGCGCGGCGGAAAAGCCGCTTGCCGATGAAGCCTGCCAGCGGTTTGTGAAACAGCATCACGAGATAGGAGGCGGCCAGTGACAAGGCGAGCGTGAACAGGAGAATCGGCAGCGGATATCTCGCCAGAAAAACGAGGTTGACGAACATCGTGTCGAAAAAGAACATATGCGTCAGCCAGATGTTTGTCGAGTGGGTGCCGAAAAAATCGAATACCGCAAGCACGGGTTTCGGCTTTTTCCACAGGTTGAAACAGATGACGGTGCCGATGCCCGTCAGCGGGGCGACGATGAGGCTCTGAAAGACGGCGTGCGCGGCGAACATACCCAGGAAAAAGGCCAAAAGCAGCGCGGGTCCGGCGAAACGCGGCAGGCGGGCATACAGGCCGTTGATGCGCGTGAACACTTTCAGCCGGTAGAAAAGCATGCCCGCGGTATAGGGCAGCAGGGCGGTGCCGAGCAGGTACGCTTGGCGGAAAGCCCATCCCGCGAAAGGATGGCCGTGCATGTCGACGGTGATTTTTTCAAACCGCAGCAGGTATGAAACGACATATATGCCCGCCGCGGCTGCCAGCAGAACGGCCGGATGGACTTTCCGGACCAAACGGAATACCGGCGCGGAGAGCAGTACCAGAAGAATATAGGTCATCATAAACCAGTGCGCCCCGTTGAATATCTTGTAAACGGCCAGAAGCTTGATGAGTTCCGCGCCCTTCTGGAACAGCCAGGCGGATGAATAAACCGTTGTGCCCGCATGTTCCGTCAGCAGGGAGGCCGGCCAGAATATCAGGATGACAATCCAGTAATTCACCAGTAAAAGCAGCAGTCTCTGCATACTTTTAAGAAAATAACCCCGGCCCTCTTTTTCTTTGAGCAGATAGTGCGCATATCCGCTGCAAAAGCAGTAGATCGCCACACAGCAATCGCCGAAAAGGCCGATGTAATAGACCAGCGGCACGCTGCCAACGCGCAGAAAAACCTCATAGGGCAGATCGGCCTTCCGGCAGAACAGATGCAGCAGCACCATAAAAAGAATGGCGAGACCCTTCGTCATTTTGGTATCTTGCCTGCTCAGTTCCAAAAACGGGCCCTCCCCTTCTTCAATGCAGATATTTTAAAAAGCGCAGCGGTTTTAGTTTTTCAAGCAGCAGCACCGCCGCCGAGAATAGCAGCGAGTAAGCCAGGGTAAAAGCGAAAAAGAACGCCCCCGTCCGGGCCGCCCCGGCGAGCCATGTCCCGGAGAATAACAAATCATACCACTCCGTGATGACCAGGAGATGCGAAAAATACAACAATACGCTGATTTCGCGCAGTTTCAAATAAACCCTGCGTTCTTTGAGGTCCGCTTTTGACGCCAGAAGCAGCACCGCGAGACAAGCCGGGACAAAAAGCAGGTAATGCTCCGGTTTCGAGGCGAGGCCGGAGCGGTTGACAATAAAAACCTCCGCCAGCAGGGCGCAGACCGAAAGCAGCGCGGCGGTTCCCCTTACTCCCATGCCGGCTTTCCACTCTTTCGAAGCGGCGAAAGCGCCCGCCGAGACGAACGCGAAACCTACAAAAATCCCGTTGATCAGCCAGCGCACGGGAAAAGCCGCCAGCCATAAGGCAAGCTGCCCTGCCGGAGGAATCTTTTCGGTCAAAACCGAAAACTCCTCGAGCGCCGTGTAACAAACGTACAGCGCGGCGCCGACCGCGAATACGGCCCCCGGCGGGAGTTTTTTCAGCAGGAGAAACACGGTGCTGACTGCCACGGCAAGAGCGGGGATATACCACAGGTGGATCATCGGCGCGTCCAAAGCGCACCGCTTGACATACGACAGGAAAAAACGCCCGACGCCGTTGGCCGCCGTGTCGAAACGGTACAGCGCCGCCGGCAGGTAAAGCAGCGACCAGGCGCCGTACAGCAGGGCCAGCCGGGATAAATAGCGCAGCAGCCGCTTGAAACCGCCGTGTTTTTCCCGCAGCGTCTTGCCGAAAAAGATAAAACCGGCGGCGGCGAAAAAAACAGCCACCGCGAGACGGCCGAATGTTTCTTTAAAAATAAGGTTCGCAATAGCGCCGGAGAACGGCGAGCGGTGTACGCCAATAATTAAAACGGCCATAATCGCTTTGGCGATATCGAGGCCGTAATACTGTTTTTTCACTGCCGCTGCCGCTTGCATGAACGCTTTCGCCTCCCCGGAGAGTGATTGCCAAAAACAGGCCGTTATGATACCATCAGAACAATAAAAAAAGGAGCGTGATGGTATGCCCAAGCGCAAGGATTATATCTCGTGGGACGAATACTTTATGGGTATTGCCCTGTTGTCTGCCAACCGCAGCAAGGACCCCGGCACGCAGGTCGGCGCCTGCATCGTCAACGCCGGCAACAAGATCATGTCCGTCGGCTACAACGGTATGCCTCGGGGCTGCGACGACGATGCTTTCCCCTGGGAAAGGCAGGGCGAAGAACTCGACACCAAATACCCCTATGTCTGCCACGCGGAACTTAACGCGATTCTCAACAACGGCGGCGGCAGCCTTGCGGGCTGCAAGATTTACGTCGCCCTTTTCCCGTGCAACGAATGCGCGAAAGCAATCATTCAGTCGGGCATCACCGAAGTGCTCTACCTTTCCGACAAATATGCGGACACCGTCTCTGTCAAGGCGTCCAAACGCATGTTCGACGCGGCGAAAGTAATCTACCGGCAAATCAAAATGGCGCACGATGAAATCGTCATCGATTTCAGGGAAGAAAACATCTAAGAGAGCGGCATATCGACGACGCACAGGCTTAAGCCCGAACCGTCGTCGTTGAGCGGCCGGTAATGCAGCAGCGTGTCGCCGACCCAGCGGAAGTTCGGGTTCTCCCGGGTGAAAATCATCGGTTCGGCCACGCAAACGGCCTTTTGCGATGCCAGGTTGCAGAAGGCCGCTTCCTGTTCCCGGTCGCCGCCGCCCGTGATCACCGCGTATTTGCCCGAGGGGCTGACGCTGAAATAAGAAGGCCCGGCGAGCGCAACGCCCTTGACGTTTTGTTTTTTCAGCGAAACCAGGTCCGTCAGGACAAAGGTTCTCGTGTCGAGCAGATAACGGCCGGAGAGCAGATAATCCTGCGCGAAGTTCCCCGTAAAATCTAGCAGGCGGCTGTCTTTGCCCGAGCTGAGTTCAAAAAGCGAAAATCCGCTTGATGTATTTTTCAGATACCGGACCTTTTCGCCGGACGCGTAGGCCCAAAGCCCCAATATTCCTATAACGGTCCGCTTGGGCAGGTCGCCGCCGGCAGTGAGGATGTCGGTCCTCTCCCCCGCCATGCCGAGGTTGTGGTACCGCGAGGAGAAAAAAAGCGGCAGACTGCCCGGGCTTTCGATGAAAAAGTCCGTGAGCATCAGCCAGTCCGAACGCAGCGAGCCCGATGTGTCCACCGTGCGGCCGATGTCGCCGGTCAGCGGCTTTGCCTTCCCGCCCGCGCGCGGAGCGATGAAGGCCTCGGTAAACACCTTCTCGTCGCGGGTAAAAGCCGCCGAGTCAAAATCGGCCAGCAGCAGCAAACCCGATGAACCGAAGCGGGCGGGGAGATTGACCGCTTTAAAAAACGCATAGTCGAACACCGCGGGCTTGCCCTCCTGCGGGGTCTCCCGGGTGACGCCAACGCCGAACATTTTACCTTCGCGCTCGATACAGTACACAAGGGGTTTGAGCGTTTTCGTACTGCAAACCGCCTCGAAACGCAGCGTTTCCACCTTGCCGTCATACGCGGCGAAACCGGCGGAGGAATAGCGGTAATAACGAACGTTCCCCTGCCGGTCCGCCGTATAGAATATATCCTCGAAATCCGTCGCCATGAAACGCTCGGCGACCGGTGAACTGCCCGACAGGAAAGCGGAATATCTGCTCTGCGCAAGCGAAAAGGCGTCCGAATCCCCATCGGCTGCCCCTGCGCCGCCCGAGCCGGCCAGCCGCCAGGTATAGACGCTCAGCGCCGCCGAGGCAACGGCGAGCAGCGCGAGGACGGGAAGAATGATTTTGTATTTTTTCATCTGTCGCACCGGCCTTTACAAATCGACGGCCAGTTCGACCGGGCAGTGGTCGGACCCCTCGATTTCGCTGTGGATGATGCAGTCGGCAACCTTCGGCATCAGGCATTCCGAAACAAGGAAATAATCGATGCGCCAGCCGGCGTTGGTTTCCCTCGCCCTGGTGCGGTAAGACCACCAGGTGTAGGCTTCCGTCCTGCCGGGGTACAGGCGGCGGAACGTGTCCGCAAAACCCGCTTCGAGCAGAAGGCCGAATTTAGCGCGCTCCTCGTCGGTAAAGCCGGCGTTCATGCGGTTGGTTTTGGGGTTGCGCAGGTCGATTTCCTGATGCGCTACATTGAGGTCCCCGCAGAAGATCAGCGGTTTCTTCTCCGCCAAACCCGAGGCATACGCCCTGAAAGCGTCCTCCCATTCCATACGGTATGCGAGCCTTGCCAGGCCCTCCTGGGAATTGGGCGTATAGACGGTCATCAGGCAGTAGTTTGGATATTCCAGCGTGATGACCCTTCCCTCGCCGTCATGTTCCGGCGCGCCGATGCCCGTTGTCACGCAAAGCGGTTCCTCTCTGGTAAATACGGCGGTGCCGGCGTAGCCTTTTTTCTGCGCGTAGTTCCAGTACTGCCGGTAACCCGGCAAATCAAGCGCGAGCTGGCCGTCCTGGAGTTTGGTCTCCTGCAGGCAGAAAACGTCGGCGTCAAGTTTCGCGAAAGCCTCTTGAAACCCTTTGTTAAGACAAGCCCTGATGCCGTTGACATTCCAGGTGACGAATTTTTTCACTTGCGTGCCTTTCCCCCGTCCTTTTTCAGCAAAATCTTGGTTTATCATATCATAACGCGCTTATTTTATCCATATTGCGATTGACAAAGCAAGCGGTCTTGTGTAGACTTTATCCTGTTTTACAGCGGAAGATGCGGCGCCTCCGGCGCCGGAAGAAAAGGGGTTTATCAGTGGAGAAACAACTTAAAAAAATCACCCAGCTGCTGGCCGTTATCCTGGCGCTGCTGACGGTGTTTTCCGTCACGTCCGTCATCGGCCTGTTTAAGCAGCCGCCTGCGGCGAAGAGCGAAACGACGACCGAAGCCGTTTCCGAAGACACCACCGCCGCGGAAGACACCACCGCCGAGGGCGAAACCACCCTGGAGGGCCAGACCACCGCCGAAGGCCAAACCACCGCCGAGGGCGAAACGACAGCCGAGGGCGAAACGACCGCCCAAGGCGACACCACTGCTGCTACGACGGCTCTTCCGGCCAATACCGTTCCGACGACGAAGGCGGAAGTCCTCGCCGCCTATACCGCTTTGATGAACAAAGCCAAAAAAGACGCGCCCGGCTACAAGAAAAAAGAGTTCCAGTACCTGCCCGAAGGCGACAATTACAGGCAGTTTGAAAAAGGCGGCACGCTCGTCGGCGTCATGCTGAACCTCGCGGGCCTCTTCATGGTCACCGAACAGGATGCCGAAATCGAAAACACCGCCAAAGGCAGCGACATGAAATGGTTCCCGGTCTACAAGGCTTTCCCCAATAAAGTCGCATCCCCCGGCTGCCTGCTGACCGATGTCGGCGCCATCAAGAGCGCCAAGGGCGTCAAACTTGCCGACGGCAACTACAAACTGACCATCGTCCTCAACCCCGAAGACAATCCGGAACCTTACAAAGAGGGGCAGGCCAAAGCGACCAGCAACACCGGCAACATGTTCAGCCCGCTTTCCAAAGCCGAGATCAACGACACCCTCGTCAACGACAGCGCGGTCAACAAAGTCATCAGGAACGCCAACTACAGACTGACCTATTACGACTGCACGGCGGAACTGGTCTACAACCCGAAAACAAACCGCATCGTCACGCTCAACCAGTATATGAGCGTTAAAATCTACATCCTCCCGGACACCAAAGTCGGTTTCTCGAGCGTGGTCGGCTGGGCGACGTTGAAAAACACGCTGAACATCTGGGATTTCAAGTATTAAGAGACACGCGGCCTCCTGATCCCGCCGCACTTGAACAGGCCGCGGATGAGGCAAATGATGATGTTGAAAAGAAGGGTTTTTATTGGAAAAACAACTTAAAACCATTACGAAACTTCTGGCCGTCGTCCTTGTTCTGCTGACGGTGTTTTCCGTCACATCCATCCTCAGCCTGTTTAAGCAGGCGCCGGCAGCGCAGAGCGCCGCGACGACCGAAGCCGTTTCCGAAGACACCACCGCCGCGGAGGACACCACCGCCGAGGGTGAAACCACCCTGGAGGGTCAGACCACCGCCGAAGGCCAAACCACCGCCGAGGGCGAAACGACAGCCGAGGGCGAAACGACAGCCCAAGGCGATACCACCGCTGCTACGACGGCTCCTCCGGCCAATACCATCCCGACGACGGATGCGGAAATTCTCGCCGCGTACACCAAAGTGATGAACCAGGCCAAAACCATGAAACCTGGCTTTACCAAAAAGGAATGGCAGGTTCTTCCCGAAGAGGAGCGCAAAATCGGCGGCGCCGTCAAGTATCTGCTTCCGCTGGCCGAGATGTTTATGACCAAAGGCGATCCTGAGGTCATGGCCAAAGGAGGCGATATGAGGGAGTTCCCCATAAAGAAGTCCTCCAAAGGCTGCCTGCTGACCAACACGGGCGCCATCAAGAGCGCCGACTGCGAGAAACTGCCCAACGGCAACTGGCGCATCACCATCGTGCTGAAAAACGAGGTCAATCCGGAGGTCTATAAAGAAGGACAGGCCAAAGCCCCCAGCAATACCGGCAACATGTTCTTCGTCCTGGGCAAAAGCGATATTGACAACGAGCTGCAAAACAACAGCACCGTTAAGCGCGTCATCAAAGAAGCCAACTACACCATGACCTACCGCAACTGCAAAGCCACGCTGGAATACAACCCCGCCAACGGCCGCATCGTTTCGCTGAAGCATTACACCAACGCCCTGCTGGACATGAGCGGCAGAATTATCATCCTCGGCCAAGCCCAAGGCACAGCGGTGCTGGAGATGTTTTACGAGGCGTACGACTTTAAATATTAAAATTCAACAACCGGAACAAACGGGGGAGCGCGGCGTTCCCCCGTTTTCTTGTATCGCGTTATATTTGTCATACAGCGAGCCCTGCGATATAATATTGTTCGCGTAAAAATCGAACGCCGATTCGGCCGCAGCGTTGTCCGCAGATGAGGCGGAAACCCTCCGCCGCTGCGTTAAGCGGCAAACCCGGATGCTTTCGCAGCCCCGTGAAACCGGATTTCAAACAACGGCTTTTTGCGTCCCCAAACGGTCATGGATATCGTGATAACCCGAAACAAACCGGCGAAAGAACGCTTGTGCCGCAAGGAGAAAAGGATGAAAAACAAATTACTGCTCGCCTACGATATCGGCACCACCGGCGTGAAAACCTGCCTTTTCGAAATCGGCGACGGCCTGCGGCTGGCAGCGTCCGCGATGGAAGGGTACGGCCTGTATATCGACGCCGGAGGCGGCGCGGAACAGAAACCTTCCGAATGGTGGAACGCCTTGTGCGCCACCACGGCAAAACTGCTCTCCGTCAGCGGCGCGGATGCGGCCGATATCCTCGGCATTTCCTTCTGCTCGCAAATGCAGGGGCTCGTCCTGACCGACAGCGCCGGCGAACCGGTCCGCAACGCGATGAGCTATATGGACCAGCGCGCGCGCGAGCAGCTGAAAAAAGGGCTGGGGCACGGCGTTCAAATATCGGGCGTCAACGCGGTCAAACTGCTGAAATCCCTGCGGGCGACCGGTGCGGTGGCGGCCAGCGTCAAAGATCCGGTGTGGAAATACAAATGGGTGCAGGAACATGAACCAGGCAACTTCGCACGTGTCCACAAATGGCTCGACGTCAAGGAATATATCATCTGTAAAATGACGGGCGAATTCGTCATGACGCGCGACTCCGCGTTCGCCACGCTGCTGTATGATATCCGGAAAAACACCTGGAGCGAAAAAATATGCGCCATGCTCGGCGTCGATACGGCCCATCTGCCGCGCATCATCCGTTCGACGGACCAAGCCGGCGTCCTCGGGGAGAAAGCCGCGGCCGAACTCGGTTTGCCGCCGGGTATTCCCGTGTTCGGCGGCGGCGGCGACGCATCGCTGATCGGCGTGGGCGCCGGAGCCGTTTCCCTGGGCGATACGCACGTCTATTCCGGCACTTCCGGCTGGGTGTCGACCGTCGTTGACAAAAGCATGGTCGACATTTCCGCGATGATCGCCTCCATCGTCGGCGCCCGGGAGGGGTTTTACAATTATTTCGCCGAACTGGAAACGGCCGGCAAATGCCTCGAGTGGGTCAAAGACCATTTGGCGCTCGATGAAATCGGCGTGTTTCTGGAAAAAACCGACGTCGCCGCTTCGCAGGAGACGGTATACACCAACCTTTATGAATATCTGACGAATGTCATCGACACCATCCCCCCCGGCAGCGGCGGCGTGATCTTTACCCCCTGGCTGCACGGCAACCGCTGCCCTTTCGAGGACCCCAACGCGCGCGGTATGTTCTTTAACATCAGCCTTGAAACCGGCAAGACGGAGTTAATCAGAAGCGTCGTCGAAGGCGTCTGCATGCATCTGCGCTGGTTTCTTGAAATTCAGGATAAAAAAATCGCCACATCCCCTGCCGTACGCTTTGTCGGGGGCGGAGCCCTGTCGGACGTCACCTGCCAGATCCTCGCCGACTGCACGGGGCGCGTGGTCGAAACGGTGGACAATCCCCAGAACGCCGGCGCTGTCGGCGCGGCGGTCGCGGCGGCGGCCGGCCTCGGCCTCATCACGGGCATCGAAGGCGCAAAAGAACTCATCGCGGTGCGTAAAACCTTCCGGCCGCGCGCCGAATACAAAAAGGTTTACGATAGAAATTTTGAGGTCTACAAATCCCTTTACCGGTCCAATAAAAAGGCTTTCGGCCTTCTCAACGGCTCGTTTCCGGTGCCGTGAACAATGCCCGGCGCATCCGGTTCCGGACTCTTTCCGCGTTGACTTTTCCCCTGCCCGATGATAAGATAACAGTTACTGTTATTGAGGCGGAGGGATACTGCGCGCATGAAGAAAACCTGGCTGATTACGGCTTTTATATTAATGCTGGCGACGCTGGCGGCGTGCTCGCGTTTCCCTTACGGCCGGATTATTACCGACAGCATGGGCAGTTCCATCGCCGTCGTGACCGATCAAAACGGCGAAGCGGCCACCGACGAGGCGGGCAACCTCTACGTTGTTGTCACCGGCGAGGACGGCAGCGCCGTAACAAAGGAAAACGGCGAACCCGAGACAAACCGCCAGTCTCCGCCCGTGTATTACGTTTACCGCGGAATCATTCACGGCGCCCGGTTTGACCTTGCCGTCCCCCGCGGTTGGGAACTTTCCTCCCAATCGCAGGTGAAACTTGTCAACAAAAAAACAAAGGCGGAAGTGATGCTTCTGCCGAAAACAAAAGCTTTGCCCGGCGAAACGCTCAGCGACGCGAAGGATGCGATGATGCAGGCGCAGGCGGCGGACCCGAAGGCCACGCTTGATATTGCGCAAACGCCTTTATGCGGTACGACGGCGACGGAGTTCAAACTCCTGTCACCCAAATCCGGCGCCTGTCTCGTCGTGTATGTTTTTGAGAAAAACAACGTCCAGTACTGGTTTCAGGTGGTCGTGAAACAGGAATATTTCGACCAGCTCGACTACAAGTCGGTCATGAACGCCGTCGTATTCAAATAACAGGCTCTTGAAAGGAGTTCAACGCAACATGTTGTTTTCACAGGATATCGGCATCGATCTCGGCACCGCCAACACGCTGGTGTTTGTCAAGGGAAAGGGCATCGTCATACGCGAACCGTCGGTCGTCGCCGTGGACCAGCGCAGCAATCCTCCGCGCGTCGTCGCCGTCGGTATCGAAGCCAAAGAGATGATTGGCAGGACGCCGGGTTCCATCACGGCGGTCAGGCCGCTCAAGGACGGCGTCATTGCCGATTTCGAGATTACGGCCGACATGCTCAAATCTTTCATCAAAAGAGCCAGCAGCAACTCCCCCTTCGTGAAAACGAGGGTGATGATCTGCATCCCTTCGGGCGTCACCGAGGTCGAACGCAGGGCTGTTTACGACGCGGCGAAAAGTGCCGGCGCGAAATATGTCAGTCTCATCGAGGAACCGATGGCGGCCGCCATCGGCGCAGGCCTGCCGGTCAGCGACGCCATCGGCAGCATGGTCGTCGATATCGGCGGAGGCACTTCCGAAGTTGCCGTTATTTCCCTTGGCGACGTCGTTACCTCCCGTTCGATCAGGGTGGCTGGCGATAATTTCGACGAGGCGATCATCGCTTACATTAAAAAGAAATATAACCTCCTTATCGGCGAACGGACCGCCGAGGATATCAAAATCAAAATCGGTTCCGCCTATCCCTATGAAGGAGAAGGCGCCATGAACATCAAAGGCCGCAACCTGATGGACGGCCTGCCGAAAAATATCGAAGTCACCTCCGAGGAAATCCGCGAAGCGCTTGCCGACCCGGTCAATCAGATCCTCGACGCGGTACGCTTCACGCTGGAAAAAACGCCCCCCGAACTCAGCGCCGACATCATCGACAAGGGCATTATGCTCACCGGCGGCGGCGCGCTTCTCAGGGGCCTGGACAAACTCATTGCCGGGGAGACCAAGATCCCCGTCCTGATCGCGGAAAAACCGCTTGACTGCGTCGTGGACGGTACGGGCATCTGCCTGGAGAGCGATACGCTCAGCAAACTCGGCAAAAAAGAGTTTGTGTGACGGGCGTGCCTGCGCGGCAAGCGGGGTAATCAGCCATGCGCCGATTGATACACAGCAAAGGGTTTAAAATATTCTGCGCGGTGATTGCCGCGTTGCTCGCCGGCTCGGTTGCGTCGGCTGTGTCAAACAGCAATTCCGCCCTTTCCACCTCTGCGGCGGGCTTTGTCTTCGGCCCCCTGCAGAGGGTATCCTCGTTTTTAACGCAGCAAGTGTCGGATTTTTCCGTCAACTTCAAATCCTCTGCTACGCTTCGCAAGCAAATCGAAGAACTCAACAAAATCATCGCGCAGCAGAAAATCGACCTGGTCGATTACGAAAAAGCAAAATACAAAATCGCGGTTTACGAGGAATTCCTTGAAGTCAAGGAGGAAAACCCCGACTTCAAGTTTGTCAGCGCTTCCGTCATCGCGCGCGAAGCGGGCGACAATTACGCGGGCATGACGCTCAACCGCGGCAGTGTTAAAGGCGTCAGCGTGAACGACCCCGTCATTTTCGGGAAAAACCTCGTCGGGCTAGTCGTCGGGGTCACGCCGACGCAGTGCGAGGTCAAGACCCTGCTCAATCCCTCGGTGAGCGTCAGCGCTTATGAAATCAAAACCCGTGAAAAAGGCGTTGTCGAGACCAACGCCCAGCTTTCCCGGGAAGGTTTCTGCCGGCTGACGAACCTTTCCGGTTCCACAGCCGTCGTCGAGGGCGGTATCGTCTGCACCTCCGGCATCGGCGGCATCTTTCCGCGGGATTTAATCATCGGAACGGTGCAGCGGATTGTCCCCCGAAGCGGCACCTCCTCGGTAGATGCCGTCGTCAAGCCCGACGCGGATATCGGCGGCCTCACCGATGTTTTTATCATCACCTCTTTCGAAGGGCAGCAGTCCCCTGCTGAATCGGGTGACTGACTTTGCGTCTGACCGCTGAAAAAAAGAGAGTCATCAAACGCCGCGCGCTCTATGCCGCGGTGATTGTCGGCGTTTCGCTGCTGCAGAACACCCCCGGGCTTTTCCCGGTTATCTTCTCGGCGAGGGCGTTTCTGCTGATACCGGCGGTGGTTTGTATCGCCATGTTTGAAGGGCCGGTGGCAGGTTTATGGCTCGGGCTGCTCGCAGGCCTCGCCTGGGATGCGGCCGGAGCGCAGCCTTTTGCCCTGCACGCCGTTTTTCTGACTGCTGCGGGCTATGTTGCGGGCGTGCTTGTGTCCGCCGTGATGCGAAACAACCTGGTGTCGGCCGCGCTGCTCGGCAGCGCGTCGCTGGCGCTCTACTGCCTGGTACGGTGGCTGGCGTCGGCGCTGACGGGAGGCGCGTCCGGTCTGCTGGCCTCGCTGGCCGGCTTCTATCTGCCCAGCTTTGTTTATTCCTTCGCCCTGACACCCGTCTTCTATATCTTTATCAGGGCGGTCTATACCGGCAGTGTCCGTAAAAAACGGGGTGAAACGGCATGAAAAGGGCGAAACAGCCGCCGAAGAACGTCAGGGGCAAAGTCATGCTCGCCCTGATGATCGGCACCTTTGCCGTTTTCACAGGCGTGCTGATCCGCATGCAGATATTCGATTATAACGATTATATCTCGGCCGAGCGCGCCATATCGACCAAACAAGCCGTTGTGAACGCTACGCGCGGCGATATCCTCGACCGCAACGGTATCCCGCTGCTGACCAGCCGCGAGGCCAACACCGTTGTTTTTGAAGCGGCCTATTTTCCGCCCCTTTCCGCCCAGAATGAACGCAATCGCATCATTATCGGCCTTATCAATCTTCTGGAAGGCGAGGGAGAGGTATGGCTCGACCGCCTTCCCATCAAACTCGACGGCAAAGGCGGCGTTGTTTTCGCCGAAAACAGGAAGACCGATATCGAATATCTGCGCAGCGCCGATATGCTCGACCTGAACCCCTACGCCGATGCCGGCTTATGCATGGACGCGCTGATTGAACGTTACGGGCTGCAGGACTACACGCTTGCTGACGCGAGGAAAATCGCGTCGGTCTGCTACTCGATGAGACGGACGGTATTCAGCGCCTCGAATCCCTATACGTTTGCCGAGGATGTTTCGCTCGATACGGCCGCGCGCATCAAAGAGAATTCGTCGTTTTACCGCGGCGTTGAAATTGGGGTGGCCTCCTGCCGGGAGTATATGGACGGCACGCTGGCGCCGCACATCCTGGGCATGGTCGGCGCCATCAGCGCCGAGGAATATCAAGCCAATAAAGACAAAGGCTATGCCCTCAACGACACCATCGGCAAGAACGGCATCGAAAAGGCGATGGAAAGTTTTCTGCGCGGCAAAAACGGCGTCAAGACGTTTTTTACCGACGCCGAAGGCCATGTCACCGAAGAAATGACCCAGCCCCCCGTCAAAGGCGCCAATGTGGTGCTGACCATCGATGCCGGCCTTCAAAAAGTCGCGCAGGACGCTTTGAAAAAGACGCTGCTTTCCAACTCGTCGAGCCCCGTAACCCCTGCCGGCGCCGCCGTTGTCATCGACTGCCGCAACGGCGAGATCCTCGCCTGCGCTTCCTATCCCGGCTATGACATTTCGACTTATTCCGAGAATTATAAGGCGATCGAATCGATGCCGGGTTCACCGCTGGTTAACCGCGGCCTGAACGGAACATACGAAGCGGGTTCCACCATGAAACCTTCCGTTGCCATCGCCGGCCTGGAGGAAGGCGTCATTACGGCGGATACGCGTATCCGCTGTACCGGCAGATATACCTATAAGGATATGGTCTTTAAGTGCGACCAGTACCATGTATCGCCGATGGTGAGCGTCGTCGCCGCCATCAGGGAATCATGCAATATCTTCTTCTACGACACGGGTATCAAACTGGGTATCTCCAAAATCAATGAATACCGCACCGTGCTGGGACTCGGCCAAAAAACCGGGACAGAACTGACGGAATCCGCCGGCGTGCTGGACAGCTTGGAATACCGCGACTCTATCGGCCAGGCCTGGCTGCCGGGTTATACCCTGCAGTCGGCCATCGGCCAAGCCGGCAACCTGTTCACGCCGATACAGCTGGCGAACTACTGCGCGACCATCGCCAACGGCGGGACGCGGTACCGGCCGCACTTTGTCAAAACGGTCAAAAGCTGCGACTACGCGTCAACCCTTCTGGAAAATCAAGCGCAGGTGGTCTTCAAAACGGGCTTCAGCCAAAAGAACCTCGCATTGGTAAAAGAGGGCATGCACCAGGTCGCCACCATCGGTTACTGCCGCACCGCTTTCGCGGGCCTGCCTGTCGAGGCGGCGGCAAAAACCGGCACCTCTCAGGTCATCAGGACCATCCACGGTTCGCCGCAAAAAACACACAACGGCCTGCTCATCGGTTACGCGCCGTATGACAAACCGCAAATCGCGGTTTGCGTCGTCTGCGAGGGCTTCGACAGCGGCACAGCCACCTCTCCGGTGGCCGCGGCGATTTTTGACTATTGGTTTTCGGACCGGTCCGATCTATCCGGACCGCAGGACGAAGGCGTACTGCTCGGTTAAGGCAAGGAGGCCTCCTATGGCTAAAAAAATCGTGGTTGCTTCTGGCAAGGGCGGCGTGGGCAAATCGACAACGGCTGCGGGACTTTACCGGGCTTTTTCGGCAAAAGGGCTCAAAGTTCTTGCCGTCGACGCCGATATCGGCCTGCGGAGCCTGGATATTATCCTGGGGCTGCAGGATTCGGTGGCTTTCGACTGGGGCGATGTGCTCCTGGGCCGCTGCGAGCCGCGCGCCGCGCTGATTCGCGACGGCGTCTGCGCGCTGCTGCCGGCGCCCCTGGCGCTGAACCGCGCCTTCACTTATCAGGCATTCAGGCGGCTCATCGCCTTTTTGGAGCCGGAGTTCGACTATATCCTCATCGACGCCCCGGCAGGTATTTCCAAGGGCTTCCATCTTGCCGCCTGCGCCTCCGATATGGCCCTTATCGTCTCCACGCCGGACGAAATCTGCGTGCGTTCCGCCGCCGTTGCGGCGGCAGGCCTCGAAGCGTTCCGCCTGCAGGATATCCGCCTGGTCATTAACCGGATGGGGAAGAAAAAGGTGATGGCGGGCAAGATGCTCAACATCGACGAGGTCATCGATATGACGGGCATCCGCCTCATCGGCGTGGTGCCCGAGGATCCCGTCGTGGCGTTCAACACCGTCAAAGGGATGCCTGTTCCGGCAAACTCCCCGGCGGCGCGGGCGTTCGCGGACATCGCCGAACGCCTGGAAGGCGGAAATGTGCCGCTGAAACTGTAGACGCCGGAGGTGGACGCTTGAAAGCCGTAGCAGCCATATCGACCGCGCAGGCCGCCGGAGGCATCGGTATCGTCAGAATATCGGGCGACGAAGCGCTTGACGTCGCGGCAAAGGTCTTTCGGCCGGCCTGCGGGGCGGACGTCAGGCAGATGGCCGGCTATACCGCCCGTTTCGGCGCCGTATACGATGACGGCGGCATGATTGACGAGGCGGTATGCCTTGTTTTCCGCGCGCCGCACAGCTATACGGGCGAAGACACCGCGGAGATTTCCTGCCACGGCGGTGTGACGGTGGTCCGGCGCGTCCTCCAGGCAGTGCTGGCGGCGGGCGCCGAGGCGGCAGGGCCGGGCGAGTTTACCAAGCGCGCCTTTCTCAACGGTAAAATCGACCTCGCGCGCGCAGAAGCGGTAATGAAACTGATCTATGCCGGCGGTGAAACGGCCTCGAAAGCGGCGCTCAACGCCCTCGAGGGTTCCCTGAGCCGCACCATCCGCGGGATTGCCGACGACCTGATCGCCTGCGCCGCGCGGTTGGCCGCCTATGTCGACTATCCCGACGAGGATATTGAAGACACCGGCGCGGAGGCCTTCACCGCGGTCCTTGCCGCGGCAAAAACGCAGTTGACCGGCCTGCTGGACCATTACGAGTCCGGCCGCGCCGTTTTGGAGGGCGTCGACACGGTTCTGGTCGGGCGCCCGAACGTCGGCAAATCGGCGTTAATGAACACGCTGGCCGGTTTCGAACGGTCAATCGTAACGCCCGAAGAAGGAACCACAAGGGATATCGTCGAGCAGACGGTCCATCTCGGCGGCATCGTACTGCGGCTGGCCGACACCGCCGGTTTGCGGGAACCCGGCAGCGCCGCCGAGCACATCGGCGTCGAATATGCCAAAAAGAGGCTTGAGCGCGCGGACCTTGTCCTCGCCGTGTTTGACGGTTCCGATGAACTGACGCCCAAAGACAGGGAACTGCTCGAACTGTGCCGCGGTAAAAGGGCGGTGGCCGTCATCAATAAAACGGACCTGCCTGTCACCATCGACACCGAATACATCAGTTCCGTCGCGGCCCAGACCGTGGAGGTTTCGGCCGTCAGCGGAGCCGGCGTGGACCGGCTGGCCGAAGCGGTCGCCCGCCTTTTGGGTACCGACGGTTTCGACCCCGCGGCCGCGCTGCTGGTCAGCGAAAGGCAGCGCGCCTGCTGCCTGCGCGCGCTCGACAGCATCAACGAGGCGCTTGACGCGCTGGCGAACGGGGTGACGCTCGACGCGGTCGGCGTCTGTGTCGACGGCGCGGTGAACAATTTGCTTGAACTGACAGGCGAAAAGGCCGGCGACGCGGTGGTCAACGAGGTATTCAGCCGTTTCTGCGTCGGCAAATAGACCGGGCAAAAACAGGAGAAGCCATGGAGTATTTTGCGGGTTCATACGATGTCGCTGTCATCGGCGCCGGCCACGCCGGCATCGAGGCCGGCCTTGCCGCGGCGCGCCTGGGCTGCCAAACCGCGGTGTTTACCATCAACCTCGACTGGGTCGGCAACATGGCCTGCAACCCCTCCATCGGCGGCACTTCCAAGGCGCATCTGGTGCGCGAAATCGACGCCCTCGGCGGGGAAATGGCGAAAGCCGCCGATGCCAACACGCTGCAGATACGCATGCTCAACGCAGGCAAAGGCCCGGCCGTACAGAGCCTGAGGGCCCAGATTGACCGCCGCGCTTATAGCGCGTATATGAAGAATGCGCTCGAAAATCAGGAAAACCTCGACCTGATGCAGGCGATGATTGCGGACATACGGCCCGGCAAACCGGACGGCTGGGAACTGCGCACGAGCCTGGAGGCCCTTTACCGGAGCCAATGTGTGATTATCGCAACGGGCACCTTTCTCGCCGGCCGCGTCTACGTGGGCGACGTTTCCTATGAAAGCGGGCCCGACGGCATGTTTCCGTCCAACAGCCTTGCCGTTTCGCTCAGACGGCTGGGTCTGCCGGTGCGCCGTTTTAAAACGGGTACGCCGGCGCGCGTCAACCGGCGCAGCGTGGACTTTTCCAAACTCGAACCGCAGCCCGGCGAGGATAAAATATTAAGATTCTCATTTGACAATAAAACAAAACCCGACAACAGCGAATTGTGTTACATCACCTACACCAACGAAGCAACCAGGCGGGTGATTACCGGCAACCTGCACCGCTCTCCCCTCTTTTCCGGCAAAATCGACGGTGTCGGCCCTCGCTACTGCCCGAGCATTGAAGACAAAATTGTCCGTTTTGCCGACAAAGAGCGCCATCAGGTTTTCATTGAGCCCTGCGGGGCGAACACACAGGAACTTTATCTGCAGGGTTTGTCCTCCTCTCTGCCGGAAGATGTTCAAAAGGAATTCTTAAAAACAATACCGGGTTTGGAACGCTGCAAGATGATGCGGACCGCCTACGCCATCGAATATGACTGCGTCGACCCCGTTTCCATGAGGCCTACGCTGGAGTTCAAAGACTATCCGGGCTTATACGGCGCAGGCCAGTTCAACGGCTCGAGCGGTTACGAAGAGGCCGCGGCACAGGGTTTGATGGCCGGTATCAACGCCGCCGCGCGCGTAAAAGGCCTTGAACCGTTTATATTGCGGCGTTCGGATGCCTATATCGGCACGCTTATCGACGATTTGGTGACAAAGGGATGTTCGGATCCCTACCGGATGATGACTTCCCGTTCCGAATACCGCCTGGTCCTACGGCAGGACAATGCGGACAGGCGCCTGATGCCGGCGGGATACCGCATCGGCCTCGTCGGCGAAGAGCGCTACAAAAGTTTCCTTCAGAAACTCGAATGGATTGAAGCGGAGAAACGCCGTGTGCGCTCGGAGTATCTGCCGCCGAACGAAACGCTGAACGCGGCGCTTGTTTCACGTGAAACAACGCCCGTCACGACAGGCATCAGGCTGGAGGAACTGCTCAAAAGGCCACGGATAGACTATGAAGTGCTGGCGGCCGTGGATGTCAACAGGCCGGACCTGCCGGACGAAATATTCGAACAAGTGCAGATTGACCTGAAATACGAAGGCTATATCAAGCGCCAGCAGGCGCAGATTGAAGAAGCGCTGCGCCTGGAAGAAAAAGCGCTCGATGAGAACACCGACTACAGCGCCATCAAAGGCCTCCGGCTCGAAGCCAGGGAAAAACTCGGCAAAGCAAGGCCGGCCAGCGTCGGCAGCGCATCGCGTATTTCCGGCGTGACGCCGGCGGACATTTCGGTCCTGTTAATTTACCTTGAAAAAAGGGCGAAAGAAAATGACCATTGACACTACCCTGCTGCAAGACACGGCTTTGGCGTTCGGGGTCGAACTCGGCGGCGAAGCGCTCGAACGCTTTGATACCTGCGCGAAGCTGCTGATCGAACGCAACAAAACGATGAATCTGACCTCCGTCACAGAACCGGGCGAAATAGTGGCCAAGCATTTTGCCGATTCTTTATCTCTGATTCCTTTCTTGCGCCCGCTTGCCGGAAGACACCTCATTGACGTCGGGACAGGGGCGGGTTTTCCGGGCATTCCCCTGCTCATCGCGAACCCCGCCCTCGAAATCACCTTCCTAGACGCCACAAAGAAAAAAGTCGACTTTCTGGCGGAAGTACTCCGGGAACTGGGGCTTGAAGCGCACCTGCTGTGCCTGCGCGCCGAAGAAGCGGGCCGCGACCGTGCGCACCGGGACCGTTACGATATTGCCGTGGCAAGGGCGGTGGCGAACCTGCGAGAGCTGTGCGAATATTGTCTTCCGCTGGTCAAACCGGGCGGATGCTTCGCCGCCATGAAAGGCCCCGGCGGCGCGGACGAAGCCGCGCAGGCCGAAAACGCCGCCGCCCGGTTGGGCGCGGTGCCGGTTTCCCGCAAGAGTTTCATTCTCGAAGGCGCCGGAGAGCGCACCCTGCTCGCTTATCGTAAAATCAGCGCCACAGACGAACGTTTTCCCCGCAGAGGCGGAAAAATCGCCAAATCGCCGCTGTGAGGATAACCGATGTTCCACGTGAAACAACACAACCGCGGCGCCGGCGGTTGATTTTTTTGTTTCAGATGTTATAATTCAATGAAAAGAAGCTTTGCGGAGGACTGTTTTGGGTAAAACCGTCGATATCGTCAATCAAAAAGGCGGGGTAGGCAAGACCACCTCCGCCGTCAACCTTGCCGCCGCTGTCGGCGCTCGTGGTTATAAAGTGCTGCTTGCCGACACCGACCCGCAGGGCAATGCCACGGGCGGGCTCGGCATCAACAAGCGTCTGTTGGAGCGTTCCATCTATGATGTCCTCATCAACGCAATGCCTGCCTCTGAAGCGATTATCGCCACGCCTTTTGCCAATTTGTGGGTGCTGCCCTCAAGTATGAACCTCGCCGGGGCGGAACTCGAACTGGTCGAAAGCAGCAGGCGGGAATCCCGCCTGAAAACGGCACTCGCGCCGGTCAAAGATAGTTTTGACTTCATTTTTCTCGATTGTCCGCCTTCTTTGGGTTTAATCACGCTCAATACGCTGTGCGCCGCCGACACTGTGCTGGTTCCCATCCAATGCGAGTACTATGCGCTGGAAGGCCTGTCCCAGCTCGTCGCCACCATACGGCAGGTCAAGCGCCTGTATAATCCCTACATCGACATTGAAGGCGTGCTGCTGACCATGTACGACGGAAGGCTGAACCTGACGCAGCAGGTCGTTGCCGAGATTAAAAAGTTTTTCCCCAATAAAGTATACGCTTCCGTGATTCCCCGCAACGTCCGCTTGTCGGAAGCGCCGAGTTTCGGCTTGCCCGCCGTCTATTATGACAGAAACTCGAAAGGCAGCGCGGCTTACGACAGTTTAGCCGCCGAGTTTTTAAAGAATAATGCGACAGAAAGGCGTGAAGCGTGATATGACACCGGTCAAGGGCGGACTCGGCAGGGGACTCGACGCTTTGTTTGCCGATAATTCCGTTGAGGAAATAAGCACCACAAGCGCCGTCAAACTCGGCATTATGGAAATTGAACCCGACCCCAACCAGCCGCGCCGGGATTTCGACGACGCGGCGCTGGGAGAACTGGCCGATTCCATCGCCAGCCAGGGCATTCTGCAGCCGCTTCTCGTCAGGCCCATTGCCGGCGGCGGCTACCGCATCGTCGCGGGGGAAAGGCGCTGGCGCGCCGCGCGCCTGGCAGGTTTGAACGAGGTACCGGTGGTCATCCGCGAGATGAACGACGAGGAAGCTTACGCGGCGATGCTCGTGGAGAATCTGCAGCGCGAAAACCTCAACCCCATCGAGGAAGCCCGCGGCTATCAAAAACTCATCGACACCGTCGGCGCGACACAGGAGCAAATCGCGGAGAAGCTCGGCAAGTCCAGGCCGGCGGTAGCCAACGCCCTGCGCCTGCTGACGCTGCCCGACGAGATTACAGCCATGGTCCTCAGCGGCGGCATTTCGGCAGGCCACGCGCGCGCTCTGCTGGCGTTCCCGCAGGGGGAGGCCATGCTGGAGGCCGCGCGGCTGGTGATGAAAAAAGGCCTGTCGGTGCGTGAGACGGAAAAGCTGGCCGCTTCCTTTATGCGGGGCGGCGGTAAAAAGGCGAAAAACCGGAGGGATTCTTATTACGACGAAGTCGAGCTGGCCCTTTCCAACGTGCTGGGCAGGAAAATCCGCGTCGTTGCCAGCCGGACAAGACAATCGGGCAGAATCGAACTGCCTTTCTTTGACCGGGAGGACCTGATGAAACTTGCCTCCGCGCTGAAAGTTCTGGAAGAATAACGCCGATATAGAAAGCGATCAAACAACAAGGGGAGAATGGTTATGCTGGATATCAAAATCATCAGGGAAGACCCTGCGCGGGTCAAAGCGGCGATGAGGTCGCGCGGCAAAGACATGGACGCCGCGGTGGACGAACTGCTGGCCATCGACGTGCGCAGGAGGGAGCTGCTCGGGGCGACGGACGCCCTGAAGCAGGAGCAGAACGCCGCCAGCCGCGAGATACCCGTCCTTAAAAAGAACGGGGGAGACATCTCCGCGGTAATGGCGAGGATGAACCGGCTCAAAGAACAAATCAAACTCAACGACGCCGAACTCGCTTCGCTCGAAGAGAAGCAGCGCCTGATAATGTTCGATTTCCCGAACATTCCGCAAAGCAGCGTGCCGCTTGGCGCGGACGATACCGCCAACCTGGAGATCCGCCGCTTCGGTACGCCGCCGGCGTTCGGGTTCGAGGCGAAACCCCACTGGGAAATCGGGGCCAGCCTCGGTATTCTGGACCCGGAAACCGCCGCGAAGGTAACCGGAGCAAGGTTTCATTTTTATATCGGCCTGGGCGCCAAGCTCGAGCGCGCGATCATCAACTTTTTCCTGGACACGCACACCGGCAGCGGTTATACCGAAGTATTCCCGCCGTTTATGGTCAACAGGGCTTCGATGACGGGGACCGGACAACTTCCCAAATTTGAGGAAGACGCTTTCAAGGTCGCCAACGACGACTATTTTCTGATTCCCACCGCGGAGGTGCCCGTCACGAACATCCACCGCGACGAGATCCTCGACGCCTGCCGCCTGCCGATTAAATACTGCGCTTATTCCGCCTGCTTCCGCGCGGAGGCCGGCAGCGCGGGCAGGGACACCAGGGGCCTTATCCGGCAGCACCAGTTCAACAAAGTGGAGCTCGTAAAGTTCTCGCGGCCCGAAACGTCCTATGACGAGCTGGAAAGCCTGACTGCCGACGCCGAAAAGGTGCTGCAGCTGCTCGGCCTGCCTTACAGGGTCGTGGCGCTGAGCACGGGCGACCTGGGCTTTTCCTCGGCCAAAACGTACGACATCGAGGTATGGATGCCGTCCTATAACCGTTATGTCGAGATTTCATCCTGCTCCAATTTCGAGGATTTCCAGGCACGCCGAGCATCCATCCGCTATAAGGCGGACGCCAAGGATAAAGCGCAGCTGGTCCATACCCTCAACGGCTCGGGCATTGCCGCGGGCAGGACGACCGCCGCAATCCTCGAAAACTTCCAAAACGCCGACGGCAGCGTCACGGTTCCCGAGGTGCTGCGCAAGTACATCGGCACCGACGTCATCAAATAAACTGCACGAACGCAAACCGCGCGGACAGAAAGGACTGCCCGCGCGGTTTTTTTTCGGGTTTACGGCGTTTCGTGACGGCGGGCTGCCCTGCTTCTGTCACGGAAATGCTTGAACAGCCAGGCCGCCAGCGCCAGGGGGATGCTCGCGATGGCGACGGAGAACAAAAACCATTTGGGCACATAGCGGTAAAACCCGTCACCCAGCAGCGTAAACAGGATCACCCGCGGCATAATGCCGCCTGCCGAGAGCAGCAGGTACGGCCAGAAACCGATGCCGGAAGCGCCGAGGAAAAGGCTGACAAAATCAATCGGAAAAACGGGCAGCGCCCGTACAAGAAAAAGGAAAGAGATTTTGTGCCGGCTTTTGACCGCGTTGAGCTTTTCATACCACCTTTTCCCGCGCGCCAGCCTCAACACGTAGTCCTTGCCCAGGAATTTGCCCAGCCAGAAGGTGGCGGTCACCTCGATCAGGATGCCGGCGAAGTTAATCAGCAGCGCGTTGCGGGTATCGAAGGCCATGCCGGTATATATGTAGAGCAGCGAAGCGGGGATGACAAAGACAACGGACTTCAGCAGGTACACGCCCAGCACCGCGGCCACAGCGGCGGCGAAACTCCCTGCGGCGGCGGTGATAACGCGCATATCGATGGCTTTAAGCTCGTCGTATTTCCAGACCGCCAGCCCGAACAGCGCCCCGGCCACAAGTATGCGTACCGAAACGCCGGCTGCTTCCCGTATCTCCGCTTGCCTTTTGCTGTCCATGCCGCCCCCGTTTGTTGATACTAGCGTTTTCCAGTATATATGCAGCGGCCGTATTAATCAATCGTACCCGCGCCAATGAATGGACATTTGTCCGCCTATGTGGTAAGATGAGCAGGCCGAGGGAGCGACTTTCTCGGCGGACGGAGGTGACGCCTGTGAATACCGCAGATAGAATACGCCGCTCGGTCGCGGGCGGCGCTTTTGACAAAATCATGAATTATTTGGAGAAAGACCCGGAAAAAAACCTTGTCAAAATCGTTGACAAGGCCGAGAAATTATTGGGCGGCGTGTTTCCTGCGCGGACTTTCGCCGTTTTCAAGCGCGCGGTCAGGGACCCCGACAACGTGTGGACGCGTTTCGCGTTAAGCATCATCCGCGATACCGACCGCGAGGTGCTCAAGAAAATGGTCCTCGCCGGCGGGCTCGGCGCGGCCTATACCGGCACGAAAGCGGTGCGTGAAAACCGCGAAAAATACAAGTGCAATATTCCTTTTCAAATCCTGCTGGACCCCACAAGCGCGTGCAACCTCCGCTGCATCGGCTGCTGGTCGGCGCAATACGGCAGCAAACACAGCCTCAGCTTCGAGGAACTGGACTCCGTCGTCAACCAGGGCGTCGCGATGGGGACGCATTTTTATATGTTCACGGGCGGCGAACCGCTGCTGAGAAAAGATGATATCCTGAAGCTCTGCCGCGCCCATCAGGACTGCGTTTTTCTTTCCTACACCAACGGCACGCTGGTCGACCAGGCCTTCTGCGAGCAGATGAACGCCGCCGGCAACCTGTCGCTCGCCCTCAGCCTTGAGGGGATGCAGGCGGCCAACGACGCCAGAAGGGGAGAAGGCAATTTCGGCCGCGTCATGGCGGCCATGGATATCCTCCGGCGCAACCGCTGCCTGTTCGGCGTTTCGGTCTGCTATACCAGCGAGAATATCGAGGACGCGACCAGCGACGCCTTTATCGACCTGTTGCTCGAAAAAGGCGCCAAATTCGCCCTTTACTTCAACTATATGCCCGTCGGCAGCGGTGCCCGAGAAGCGCTCATCCCGACTTGCGCCCAGCGCAGGCACATCTACGGCTGGACTAAAAAAATGCGCAGCGAAAAGACGGGCAAACCGATTTTCATCATGGACTTCCAGGGCGACGGGGAATATGTCGGCGGCTGCATCGCCGCGGGCCGCAACTATTTCCACATCAATTCCGCCGGCGATATCGAGCCGTGCGTATTCATCCATTATTCCGATTCCAATATCCGCACGCACACGCTCATCGAAGCGCTGCAAAACCCCCTGTTCCAAGAGTTTTACCATTTGCAGCCCTTCAATGAAAATCACCTTCGCCCCTGCCCGATGCTCGAGAACCCCGACATTCTGCGCGGCATCATCGCGCGCACGGGCGCTAAGTCGACCAATCTGCTCGACGAGGAAGACGTCGAAACCCTCTGCTCGCGGTGCGATCAATTCGCGGCGCAATGGGCGGTGGAAGGGCAGGAACTTTGGGAGTCGAGGCCCCACCCGAACCCGAAGACGCAGTATTACCGCGACACGCCCGAAGGAAGGGCGGAAGCCGCCGCGAAAAAAGGCGGCTGAACACAAGCGAATAAAACGGGGGTGCTGGCTTCCGGCCGGCTGAGAACAGACCCTTGCGGCGCTCCGATGAAGAGCCGCCGCCGAACCTGATCCGGATAATGCCGGCGTAGGAAGAACGATGGAATTTTTACGTCCGGCGGTTTTTCCCCGGACGTATCTTTTTTCGGGAGATGCACTTATGAACAGTCCAACGCAAAGGCTTACCCTCAGCGGCGTCATGATCGGCATGGGTACCGTGCTCTCGCTTGTTAAAGTGTTCGAGCTGCCTTACGGGGGTTCGGTCACCTTATTCAGCATGGTACCGGTGATTTTCCTCGGCTTTGTGTACGGGCCGAAATGGGGCCTTTTATGCGGCGCGGTTTTCGGGGCGCTGCAGGGGCTTTTGGGCGCGACCATGTCTTCGGCCTTTGCCGGCCAGCAGTGGTGGGGCGTGGCGCTGATTTTACTGCTGGACTATCTCTTCGCTTTTTCGGCTCTTGGCCTGTCCGGCATATTCCGCCAGCTTATCGGGAACCCGGCCGCGTCGTTTGCCACGGGTACGCTGGCGGCTTCTTTGATGCGCCTGGCCTGCCATTTCGTCTCGGGCGTTATCCTTTTCGGCGGTTATGCCGAATGGTATTTCACGCAGGAGGGTTTCCCCGCGTTCGGCGCCAGGATACTCGAAAGATATTCCGGTATCGGGCTGTCGGCGGTTTACTCTTTGATTTACAACGCGTCCTATATGCTTCCCGAAACGGCGCTGGCCGTTTTCGCCGCCGTTGTGCTGGCCAGCGTCAAACCCGTAAGGGAAAAATTGTTCCAGGCTCGCACATAATGTAATGAAATTGTAAACAATGGCCCATGCGTTTGAAAACCGGCCTCAAAGGTGTTAGAATAACCCTGTTATTGCATAAGGGGGAATATTTTTGGCGTTTATTGATGATAAAAAAGACAAAGATCAATCCGGGAAAGGACTCGACCCCGCAGACGAGATTCTCAAACGGCTCGAAGAGATGAAGGCAAACACCGAAAACACGGCGGGCGAAGATGATTTTTCACCGGACGGCGGCGAGTTCCCGCCAGAGGACAGCGGCAGCCGGGAGGATACCGTCGAGGAGGATGAAGAGTCCGGCGAGCCCGAGGAAGGCGAGGTTCTGCAGGCAAAGGCGCCGCTGGGCGTTACGGCGATGCTCTACGCGTTTGCGATGTTCCTGCTAACCGGCTTCTCGGTGCTTTATCTGGTTTTCACCGTCAACATCACCGTACCGGTCTACCAGGCGAGAAACTTTGAAGCCGAAAAACGGTACGGCGACGCGTCCGACAAATACACCCAGGCCGGCGAAAAAGCCTCCTCAATCAACGACCTTCTGAGCAATCCCGGGTTTTTTGCCACGGGAACAAGAACGTATGTCAGCCAGCAGCACGCTCTCGCGTCGGCGTCCAACCCAATTTCCGTCGGCGAATCCATCGCCGGCACCTATAAGGACGACTCCGGGCTCAAGGGGCCCTGGCTGAAAGAACTGAAAACCTATCTCGACGAATACAACGCTTTTCTCAAAACCAGGGATGCGGTCCAGGCGATTATCGGCGACTACACCTCGAGCCCTCCCGAGAAAATTCCCTTCGACGACCTTGCCAATCAGATTGAGGCGCTGAAATCCAAAAACAAATATCCCGCCTATCTGCTCGATTATTTCAAATGCTATGTCGCCGCCCTTGCCGAACGGGGGGCCGACAAGGAACTTGAGATGATCCTCGAAGTCAAAAAACAGGTGCCCGACAAGGGCTGGCTCTACAACGGCTATATTGCCGACATCTACAAGCGCCTCGAAAAATACGATGAAGCCGCCAAGATTTACCGCGAGGCCGTGAAGGATAACCGCAACGACACGCTGTCCTATGTCAACCTCGCCGAAACTTATCTGCGCAAGGGCGACACGGCGGGCGCGATGAAGGTGTGGGAGGAACTTGACCGCTACAACAAGACGGCGCCCGATAACTACCGGCTGAAGGCCGAGATCTACCGCAGGCAGAAAAAATTCGAGGCGGCCGCGGCCGTTTGCGAAAAGGGGATTAAGGAGACGGGCGGCTCCACGGAACTGTTCCGCCAGCAGGCAATCGTTCTGCTGCTGCAGGGCAAAACGCAGGAAAGTTTCGAGGCCGTTTACAACGCCTATTCCACCGCCTATTACAGCGGCGACACCAGCCTGGAGCTGATGAACACCATCGCCTTATGCGCCGGCCTCACCGAAAAAGCGCTGCCCGCCGAAGTCGGCAAACTCAAAACGCAAAGCGACGCGGCGAAAAAAGCGGCCGATGCGCTCAAGCCCGAAGCGGACCGGCTGAAACTCGAAGCGGACGTTGCCAAAAAAGAGATGGACGAACTGAAAAAGAGCGCCGACCTCCTGGCGAAGGATCAAGACAAAAACGACCAGGCGAAAAAACAGTACGAGGCCGCCAAAGCCGCATACGACATCGCCAAGAAAGAATACGACGCGGTGAAAAAACAATACGATACGGCGAAAAAGGCCTATGACACCGCCAAGAAGAAGGCCGACAGCACAAAAACCGCGTACGACCGCGCCTCCGGCGTTCTGGAGCAGGCCAAATCGCTCTACAGCGAGGTGCAGGGCGCGCTGACGCAGTATGGCTATAAAATCGAGCCGGTTGTCCTCGACTGCATCAACGGAAAGGCCGCCGTGGAAGATATTTTCCTCAGCGGGAGCGGTGACGTGCTATGACAATACTCTATCTCATTGGCCGTATCATCACAGTCCCCGGCGCTTACCTCAAAGCGTTTTGGGAACATCTGCTCTGCCGGATTCTCCGTGTTCCGACCGGAGAGCCGCGTTACCTCCGCCTCGACGAGATGCTCGGCCATATCGAACATGATCTGCCCTCCGGCACCGGCAAAAGCTTTTTATTCTGCGCGGTTTCGGGCCTGCTTAACGCCCTGCTCGGCCTGCCGATGCTGCTGACCGGCACCCTCGGGCTGTTCTATCTGGGCGTCGGCTATTCGGGCGATGAAAAGAGCCCGGTCTTCTGGGTCTATCTCATCATGCTTTATTTCGGCATCGCGCTGCTGAGCAACATCTTCCCCCTGGCGGAAGACGCGCTGTACACTTGGGGGCTGGTATTTGACGAAAAAACGCCCTTTATCGTAAAAGCGCTGCTCTTCATTCCCTGCGCCGTCCTCGTCGGCGGGGCGTATATCGAACGGTACGCGGCCTATCTGCCCGTTTGGGCGGCGCTGATTTTGGCGGCCATCTACCTGTAAAACGCGCTGTCCGCCGTGTTTGACAAAGGCCGTCCCTGGCAAGGCTGGGCGGCCTTTGTCCTTGCCAAGAGGGGCCTTTCAGTTTATAATAACATCTGCCTGATTCGTCCGCCGGCCGGCATACGCGAACGCCGCCGGCAAAGCGCCGGGGCCATGGCGCCGGTTTCAGCCCGTGTTCCGGCAGTCGGCGCAGCCGGTGTCCGGCGAACCTGCGGCCGTACCTTCGCGGAAAGCCGCGGTTTTTTATGCCGGGCGGTGCCGGCCCAATTGTTCAAAGAGGGATTTTATTATGCTCGAAGTCAGGGATCTGTCCTTTTCCGTCGGCTCCAGCGCGCAGAAACTGGAGATTATCGATTCCGTCAGTTTCACCCTGGACGACGGCAAGTTCCTTGTCATTACGGGACCCAACGGCGGCGGAAAATCGACGCTGGCCCGCTTGATCATGGGCATCGAAAAGCCGACCTCGGGGCAGATCATTTTCAACGGGACCGATATCACGCGCATGAGCGTCACGGATCGCGCCAGGGCGGGTATCGGCTACGCCTTCCAGCATCCGCCGCGCTTCAAGGGCATGACGGTGCACGGCCTGCTGAGCCTCGCCTACGGTGAAGACCTGCCGAAAGACAAATGCTGCGAATTTCTGACCAACGTCGGCCTTTGCTCGATGGAATATCTCGACAGGGAGGTCGACGCCTCTTTATCCGGAGGCGAACTCAAGAGGGTGGAGATTGCCACCCTCATGGCGCGCAGGCTGGGGCTGGCCATCTTTGACGAACCCGAGGCGGGCATCGACCTGTGGAGTTTCAAAATGCTTGTCGAAACGTTCCGCCAGATGACCAGGGACCGCCACGACAGCGTCATCATCATCTCCCATCAGGAGCGCATTATGCAGCTGGCGGACGAAATCATCGTCATCGCCGACGGCAGGGTGCGTTCCAGCGGCAGCCGCGAAGACCTTCTCCCCCAACTGCTCGGCGAATTTGACGACGTCTGCAACCTCAAAGGAAACACGGTGAAATACAGATGAGCGATACCATCGACAGCGCGCTTCTCAGCGAAATCGCCGACCTGCACGCCGTCCCCGCGGGGGCGTACAATATTCGCAAAAACGGCGCCGCTTCCGGCAGGCGTTCAACTGCCAATATCGAGATCACGACAAAGGCGGACCGGCCGGGGATCGATATCCGCATCGCCCCTTTCACCAAAAACGAAAGCGTGCATATCCCCGTCATCATCACCGAAACGGGGCTCGACGACAAGGTTTACAACGACTTTTACATCGGCGAAGGCGCCGACGTGCTGATTGTCGCCGGCTGCGGCATCCACAACGCCGGCGATTCCAAAACGCAGCACGACGGTATCCACCGCTTTTTCATCGGCAGAAACGCGCGCGTACGCTATGTCGAGAAGCATGTCGGCCGGGGGGAGGGGACGGGCGAAAGGGTACTCAACCCGACCACCGAGGTCACGCAGGAGGAAGGCTCCGTCTGTGAAATGGAAATGGTGCAAATCAAGGGCGTCGATTCCACCCTCAGGCAGACAACCGTCCACCTGGCCGCCTCGGCGAAACTCATCGTCACCGAGCGCCTCTTAACGCACGGCGCGCAGAAAGCCCGTTCCAATATCGACGTATATCTCGACGGTGCGGACGCCTCGGCGCAGATTGTCTCGCGTTCGGTCGCAAAGGATAAAAGCGAGCAGGTTTTCTATCCGCGCGCCGTCGGCAACAACCTGTGCAAGGCGCATGTGCAGTGCGATTCCATTATTATGGACTCCGCAAAAATCCGCTCGATTCCCGAAATCGCAGCGAACCATTCCGAGGCGCAGATTGTCCACGAGGCGGCTATCGGCCGCATCAACAACGACCAGCTTGTCAAACTGCAGACCTTCGGCATGGACGAGGCCCGGGCGGAGGACGTCATTATCCGGGGCTTCCTGAAATAGCGCCGGCAAACCGGGAACCGGCAAATATTATCGGCAAGGAGACTGATCATGGCAGAAAAAATGAAACTGGATGTCCGCAAGACGCTGCTCATCGGCTTCGGCTTTATGGCGACATCCATCGCCTGGGCGATTTACGACCCTTATGTGTCGAAGCTGCTCAGCGAAAAACTGACCGGCTCGGCATTTATTTTCCAGATGGGACAGCATCTGGCCGAGCGTTATCCTTCCCTGCTGGCGTTTATGCAAGCCCAGGGCGAGGATGTCGGCAAGGCCGGCAGTTTCACTCTCGTCCCTCTTTTTGTCGGCATTATCATGACCTTCGACAATGTCTTCGGCGTGATCTTCCAACCGCTGTTCGGCCGCCTTTCGGACCGCACACATTCGCGCTACGGCAAACGCAGGCCCTTCATTTTTATCGGCGCGCCCGTCGCGGCAGCGCTTTTCATTTTAATTCCGCGTATGCAGACCGTCCCCGCCCTGATGACGACGGTTATCCTGTTCGTTTTCGTCATGTCGACCTGGCGGGCGCCTGTGGTCGCCCTGATGCCCGATTTAACGCCCCCCGCGCTGCGCAGCGAGGGCAACGCGATTATCAACCTCACCGGCGGCATCGGCGGCCTTATCGGCATGTTCGCCGGCACGCTGCTTTGTATCGTGTTCGGTTTCAACAGCAAACTCAACGAGGAAAGGCCCTTTGTTTTCATTCTCGGCGCCGTCGTCATCATCCTGGGTACTTTGGTGCTCGCTTTCTTTGTCAAAGAGCCCGACAGCAGGCTGCAGGCCCATGCCGCAAAAGAAGGCTTCGACCTCGAACAGGCTAAGAAAAAAGAGAAAGAAAAACTCAAAAGCCTGAAACTGAGCAAAGGCGAGAAAACGAGCCTCGCGTTTATGCTCATGACGCTGTTTTTCCTTTTCGCGGGTTCCAACTCGATTCAAACCTTTTTCGCCCTTTTCGCCTCGGAGATTCTCGGCAAAACCACGGCCCAGGCGACCCTGATGCTGGGCGTCTTCGGTCTGGCGTCGCTGGCTGCGGCCATCCCGGCGGGCAAACTCGGCACCAAGTTCGGCCGTAAAAAAATGATCCTCTCCGGCCTTTCCGGCTTTATCATCATGTTTACCCTCTACGCCATTACCCGGCAGATGTGGCTGATGTGGCCGGCGCTGATCGTCGGCGGCGTTTCCAACATGTTCATCACTGTCAACACGCTGCCGCTGGTGCTTGAAATCGGGGGTCTCGAAAAAGTCGGCACCTTCACCGGCTACTATTACACCGCCACCTTTTCCGCGCAGGTCGCAGCGCCCATCCTCTACGGCATTGTCCGCGTGCTGACCGGCACCTATATGTCCCTGTTTGTCTTCTGCCCCGTCTGCTTCGCGCTGGCGCTGCTGTGCATTACCCAAGTCCGTCACGGCGAGGCGCTGCCGCTTCAAGCGGTCAAAGACGCCCAAATGCAGGATGCCTGAGCGCGTTTTGAATTCGCTGCGGGGAGGCCGCGATGTCGGATAAGCAGAAGGTTCGTTATTTTAAAACATTTCTCATCGGCTGCGGCTTTCTGGGCAGCATGGTCGTATGGACGATTTACGATCCCTACGTGTCCAAACTGCTCAGTGAAAAACTATCGCAGTCGGAGTCGATCGTCAACCTGGGCCGCTATCTGGCCGAAAGGTATCCCGCTCTGCTGACCTTTATGCAGGCGCAGGGCGAGGATGTCGGCAGCGCGGGCAAGGGTTTTACCCTCGTGCCGCTTTTTGTCGGCTTTGTGATGACGTTCGACAACATCTTCGGCGTGATTTTCCAGCCTCTGTTCGGCCGGCTGTCCGACCGTACGCACAGCCGCTTCGGCAAGCGCAGGCCCTATGTGTTTATTTTCGCGCCGCTGGCGGCCGCTGTGTTCGTCCTCATCCCGCGCATGCCCAACGTGCCCGCGCTGATGGTCTGCATCATCGCTTTTGTTTTCTTTATGTCGCTGTGGCGCTCGCCCGTTATGTCGCTGATGCCCGACCTGACGCCGCCGCATCTTCGCAGCGAGGCCAACTCCGTTATCAGCATTACCGGCGGCCTCGGGGCGTTTATCGCCTTGATGGCGGGCAAGGTGCTGGCGGCGGTTTTCGGTTATGACACCGCCCGAAACGAGGAGCGAAACGCCGTCTTCCTGTTTGGCGCCGTATTCGTCATCCTGGGGACCCTCGTGCTCGCGTTCTTTGTCAAGGAAAAAGACAGCAGAATCCTCCCGGGCGCAGGAGAAAGCGCGGCCGAACTCAAGGCGGCGAGGAAAAGGGAGCATGAAAAACTCAAGGCCATGAAACTCACGAAGCCCGAACGCAGAAGCCTGCTGTTCATGATGGCTGCCTTGTTTTTCCTGTTTATCGGCACCAATTCCGTTACCACCTTTTTCGCCCTGTTCGCCGCCGAAATCCTCGGCAAAACCACGGCGGAGGCGACCTTTATGCTCGGCGCTTTTCTCGCTTCGGGGCTCGTCGGCGCGATTCTCGCCGGTTTCCTCGGCAAAAAATACGGCCGTAAGAAGGTCATCGTCGGGGGCCTCTGCTCTTTTATCGTGATGTTCGCCTCTTTCGCCGTCACCAAACAGATGTGGCTGATCTGGCCGGCGCTCGTCATCGGCGGGGCGTCGAGCATGTTCATCAACGTCAATACCCTTCCGCTGGTCTGGTCCATCGGCGGGGTGGAAAAAGTCGGCACTTTCACCGGCTACTATTACACGGCCACCTTTTCCGGCCAGGTCGCCGCGCCCATCCTTTACGGGACCGTTCGCGTGCTGACCGGCACCTATATGTCGCTGTTCGCTTTCTGCGTCGTCGCCTTTATTTTTTCCCTAATTTGCATATCGCAGGTGCGGCACGGAGAGGCCCTGCCCGAGGAGGCGGAAAAACAGGCCGCCCTGATGGAAAGTTAAGCCCCGCTTTTCCCGGCCCGCGCGCGGCGGAAAGGGAAAGGACCCAGTTCAATATCGGAGGGAAGCCATGTCAAATATCATCGAAGTAAAAAATCTCAGCAAGTCCTACGGGAAGCAGACGGTTCTTGACGACATATCGTTCGCCTACGAACCCGGCCAGACCATCGGCCTGCTCGGCCCCAACGGCTGCGGCAAAACGACGCTGATTAAAATCATGACCGGCCTGATCAACGATTACAGCGGCACCGTGCTCATTGACGGGCATAAGCCGGACATCCACACCAAAGCGATGATCGCCTACCTGCCCGAAAAAACCTACCTGGCCGACTGGATGCGTCCGGTCGATACGATTCGCTACTTCTCGGATTTCTACGCGGATTTTGACACCGCAAAGGCGAAGGAAATGCTTATCGCTTTCGACCTGCCCGAAAAGCAGAAAATCAAATCCATGTCCAAAGGCATGCAGGAGAAACTGCAGCTGCTGCTGGTCATGTGCCGCAACGCGCGGCTGTATGTCCTCGACGAGCCGCTCGGCGGCGTCGACCCGGCCGCGAGGGCCTTCATCCTCGACGTCATTATGAAAAACCGTCCCGGCGACTCGACGATGTTCATTTCGACGCATCTGATTTACGACGTCGAGCGTATTTTCGACACGGCGCTGATGATCGGGCGCGGCAAGATTCTCGTCAACGCCGGCGTCAACGAACTGCGCCGCGACGGCAAAACCATCGAGGACAAGTTCAAGGAGGTGTTCGGTTATGCTTGGCAAGTTAATTAAACACGAGTTCAAGGCCAGCGCGCACTCGGTTCTCAACATCTATCTCGCCGCGGCCATCACGATTGTCATCATGCTGCTTTCCTACGCGGTGAAAATCCGCTGGATCAGCGCCTTAAGCACCGTCGCGCTGCTGATTATCAGCGTGCTGGCGGTCGTCATCACCATCATCGCCGTTATCGCCGGCTTCTACAAAACGCTCTACGGCTCCCAGGGTTACCTGAGTTTTACCCTGCCCGTTAAAAGCGGCCAGCTGCTGGGCGCAAAGGCGCTGGTTTCCTTTATTTGGATTTTGCTCAGCTATATCATCTGCATCGGTATTTTTGTCGGCGTTTATTTCTATGTTTCCGCCAAAGTGGGCGAGAATACGGTCGAAAACATCAAGATGCTGCTGCAGGTTTTCGGCGGCGTCAGCACCAAAGCCATCGGCCAGATGATTATTTTCTTCGTCGTCAGCATTATCATGCAAATCGCCGTCCTGATCGCGGAGATTTATTTTTCCATCACCCTCGCCAACACCCGCGCTTTCCAGAAAATCGGCGCGGTTTCGGCGATTTTCATTTTCTTCGGCGTGTTCGTCCTGATGCAGATTGTCACCGCCGTCCTGACCACCTATGTGCCCGTGACGCTCTACTATGACCCTTTGGCCGCCGGCGGCGGGCTCGCGCTGAGTTTTTCGCAAAGCATGATACAAAACCCGACAGGCGTCAATCTCGGGCTGACAGGCCTTGTATTTGAAATTATCGCCGCGGCGGCGCTGTTTTTTACGACCGGCTGGCTGATGAAAAACAAAATCAACGTCAAATAGCGCCGCTTGTCCGGACACGGAGGGCAGAGGGATGAAAATCGGCGTTTTCGGCGGGGCGTTCAACCCGCCCCACAAAGGCCACGTGAAGCTTGCCCGTTATTTTGCGGACAGGCTTTGCCTTGACAAGGTGCTCGTCATCCCCACCAGCGCGCCCGTGCATAAAAGTGCGGCGGATTTTGCCCCGGCGGAGGATAGGCTCGCGATGTGCCGTCTGGCCTTCGGCGGCGACCATCGTTTTGAAGTCAGCGAAATCGAAACAAGCCGCCCAGGCGGCAGTTATACCGTCGACACCCTGCGCGCATTGCGCAAGCAGTTCCCGCAGGCGGCGTTCTATCTGATCCTCGGCGCGGACGCCTACGCGGATTTCGGCAAATGGCGCGAGCCGGATGAAATCGCCTCGATGTGCACGCTTTGCGCCGCGGCGAGAAAAAAGGAAGAAGTCCCCTCCGGCGCCTATCCGGCGGTCATCGGAGAGTTGAAACCGTACGTCATCAGTTCCACCCGAATCAGACAGATGGTTAAAGACAAAGGGCCTTTCGCCCGCCACGTCGGCGCGCGGGTGGCGCGCTATATCGTCCAACGAGGGCTCTACGCATGAACGATTACGCCGCGATAGCGAAAAAGATGCTCTCAACCGCCCGTTTCGAGCATTCCCTGCGGGTGGCCGATTGCGCCGCGGCGCTGGCGCGCCGTCTGGGAGCGGACGAAAGCAAGGCGTACGAATGCGGCCTGCTTCACGACATCATGAAAGATTCGCCCCTTGCCTTTCAGTTGCAAACCATTGCCAAAACTGATATAATTTTGACTTCCGTCGAGCTTCGCAATCCCGGCCTGATTCACGCGGTGGCGGGCGAGGCTTTTATGCGGGCCGAACTCGGTATTGACGACCCCGAACTGCTCAACGCCGTGCGGTACCATACGACGGGCAGGGCGGCGATGAGCCTGCTGGAAAAAATCATTTACATCGCCGATTACATTTCTGACGACAGAACCTATAACGGCGTCGACGAAATGCGCCGCCTCGCCGGGGAAAGCCTGGAGGCCGCCATGCTGTTCGCGCTGAAGTTTACCATCGGCAAGCTGATATCCAGGCAGACGGTCATTCACACCGATTCCGTGGAGTGCTATAACGAACTCGTATCGGCTTTGCCCGCGGGCGAAAAGGAAAAGCCCAAAGATATTCAACAAGGGAGCAGACCATGACACCGATTGATACGGTCAAAAACATCGCAAAAATCCTCGACGACAAAAAGGCGGAGAACATTACGGCTTTCGGCATCCGGGAGCTGTCGATTATCGCCGACTATTTCGTTATCGCGACGGCCACCTCGAACATCCACGCCAAGGCGCTCGTCGACGACCTCGAGGAGAAAATGTCGCTGCTCGGCGTCGAACCCGTACGCATCGAGGGCAAAGCGTCGGGGTGGACGGTGCTCGATTACTCGAGCGTACTGGTCCACATTTTCCGGCGCGAGATGAGGGAATATTACAATCTTGAACGGCTTTGGGCCGACGCGAAGAGCGTCGACCTCAGCGAGGCCGGCGTGGCCCAAAGCGCGCCGGCGGAAAGTCTGGACGGCGGAGGCGCATGATGGCTCATTACGATTTCAAATCCGTTGAAAAAAAATGGCAGGACCGCTGGGAGGCAAGCGGCGTGTTTCACGCGCGCAGCGGCTCGAACCTGCCCAAGTATTACTGCCTGGTCGAGTTCCCCTATCCTTCCGGCCAGGGCCTGCACGTGGGCCATCCCCGGTCGTACACGGCGCTCGACACCGTCGCGCGCAAAAAGCGCCTTGAGGGTTACAATGTCCTTTATCCCATGGGCTGGGACGCTTTCGGCCTCCCGACCGAAAACTACGCCATCAAAAACCATGTCCATCCCGAAACCGTCACCCGCGAAAACATCAAGCGCTTCAAAGCGCAGTTGCAGTCGCTGGGCTTTTCGTTCGACTGGAGCCGGGAGATCAATACCACAGACCCGTCTTATTACAAATGGACGCAGTGGATTTTCCTCAAGTTCTTTGAAAATGGTCTGGCCTATAAAAAGGAAATGGACGTCAACTGGTGCACCTCGTGCAAGTGCGTGCTGGCCAACGAGGAGGTTGTCGCGGGCGTGTGCGAACGCTGCGGCAGCGACGTCGTGCGGCGGCTGAAAAGCCAGTGGATGCTGAAGATTACGGCTTATGCGCAGCGCCTGGTGGACGATCTCGACGACCTGGATTTCATCGAACGGGTCAAAACCCAGCAGCGCAACTGGATCGGCCGTTCCACGGGCGCAGACGTCGATTTTCTTTCCAGCCCGGGCGACGTCATCACCGTCTATACCACCCGGCCCGACACACTGTTCGGCGCAACCTATATGGTCATGTCGCCCGAGCATCCCCTCATTGACAAATGGGCGGACCAAATCGGCAACCTGCCCGAAGTGCTGGCCTACCGCGCCGAATCCTCCCGCAAATCGGACTTTGAGCGCACCGAAGTCAACAAAGACAAGACCGGCGTCAAACTCGAAGGCGTCTGGGCCGTCAACCCCGTCAACGATGAGAAAATCCCGATTTTCATATCCGACTATGTCCTGGTTTCCTACGGCACGGGCGCCATCATGGCGGTGCCCGGCCACGATACGCGCGACTGGGAATTCGCCCGCAAGTTCGGCCTGCCTGTCGTCGAGGTCGTCAAGGGCGGCGACATCGAAAAAGAAGCTTTCGTTGACTGCGAAACGGGCGTCATGGTCAACTCCGGTTTCCTCGACGGCCTGAGCGTCGAAAGCGCGAAGGAAAAAATCACCCAATGGCTGACCGATACCGGCAAGGGAAAAAGCAAAGTCAACTTCAAACTGCGCGACTGGGTCTTTTCCCGCCAGCACTACTGGGGCGAACCCATCCCCATCGTGCATTGTGAGCAGTGCGGTTTCGTGGCTGTACCCGAGGAAGAACTCCCGCTGAAACTGCCCTATGTCGAGAGCTACGAACCGACCGACAGCGGCGAATCGCCTCTGGCCAAGATGACCGACTGGGTCAACACCCTCTGCCCGCGCTGCGGCGGCCCCGCCAAGCGTGAAACCGACACCATGCCCAACTGGGCGGGGTCCTCCTGGTATTTCCTGCGCTACTGCGACCCCTTCAACGACAGCGCGCTCGCGTCCAAGGAAGCGCTCGACTACTGGATGCCGGTCGACTGGTACAACGGCGGCATGGAGCATACCACGCTGCACCTGCTCTACAGCCGTTTCTGGCACAAGTTCCTCTACGACATCGGCGCCGTGCCGACCCCTGAGCCCTACGCCAAGAGAACGAGCCACGGCATGATCCTCGGCGAGAACGGCGAAAAAATGTCGAAGTCCAGGGGCAACGTCGTCAACCCCGACGATATCGTCCGGGAGTACGGCGCGGACACCATGCGCCTGTACGAGATGTTCATCGGCGATTTTGAAAAAGCCGCGCCCTGGAATTCGTCGAGCATCAAGGGCTGCAAGCGTTTTGTCGACAGGACCTGGGCGCTGGCCGACGTGCTTGCAGAGGGCGGCATCCGCGGCGAATTGGAAACCGCGTTCCACAAAACCATCAAAAAAGTAACCTTTGACATCGACGCCCTCAAAGGCAACACCGCCATCGCGGCGCTGATGACGCTGCTCAACCAAATCGAAGAAAGCGGCCGGATCACGCGCGGCGAGATGGAGGTCTACCTGATTTTGCTCAATCCTTTCGCGCCGCACGTCACCGAGGAACTGTGGGAAAAATGCGGTTTCCCCGGCCAGCTCAACGCGCAAAAATGGCCGGCTTACGACGAGGAAAAATGCCGGGAAGACAGCGTCGAAATCGCGGTGCAGGTCAACGGGAAAATTAAAGCCAGGATCACGGTCCCCGCGGATATCGGCGAGGCCGACGCCGTCGCCGCCGCGCGCGCGGACGCGAAAATGGCGGCCGCCCTCGAAGGGATGCAGGTGCTTAAAGAGATTTATGTCGGCGGCAAACTGGTCAACATCGTCGCCAGGCCCCGATAAAACCGAACGGCGCGGCCGCAGGCGGCAGGGGCGCTCGCAAGGTTGACAAAGGGGGCGCCGCCGCTGTATAATATCGGCACTGCGCAGGCAATACCCCTGCTTATGCGGAGGGAGGGAATATGAATGAGTGAAATCAGAGTTAAAGAAAACGAGTCGCTGGACAGCGCTCTCAGGCGCTTCAAAAAACAGACTTCGAGGGACGGAACGATTCAAGAAGTTCGCAAAAGGGAGCATTACGAAAAGCCTTCGGTAAAGAGGAAGAAGAAATCCGAGGCGGCTCGCAAGCGCAAATTCAAGTAACAGGGAGCGGGCGGAAGCCCGCTTTTTGTTTTGCTGTCGAAAGGAGTGCGCCTCATTTGGACAACATCGGCAGATTCGCGCAGCTTTTACCCGGCGACGACGTCTGCGCGCTCATCGAGTCCGAGGTCAGCCGGTTTTATTTAACCGGCTTCGCCTCGGATTTCGGTTTTCTCATCGTATCAAGAAAGGGTTCGTTCTTTTTAACAGACAGCCGCTACATCGAAGCGGCGCGCGAAGCGGTGACATCCTGCGAGGTGCTTGAAACCGCGTCGCTCGGCGCCCAGCTGAGAATGATCTTTTCCTCCCTGGGCTGCCGCTTCGTCAGCGTCGAAGCGGAAAAAACCACGCTGGCCGGCCTTGCAAGGCTCCGGCGCCTCGCCAAAGGCTATTGCGTCAAAGCGGACGGCTCTCTCGATGCCGTCCTGACCGCGATGCGCTCGCTGAAAACGCCCGGCGAGGTTGCGCTTATCGAAAAAGCGCAGGCGATTACCGACCGCGCGTTCGAATATATCCTCGGCGTCATCAAGCCCGGCATCACCGAGCGGGACCTGTGCCTGGAACTGGACTTTTTTATGCTGAAAAACGGGGCGGACGCCGTCGCGTTCGACACCATCGCCGCCTCGGGCGTCAACGGTTCCAAACCGCACGCGGTACCGGGAGGCAAACGTCTGGCCAAAGGCGAGATGGTGACACTGGATTTCGGTGCGGCTGTCGGCGGATACCGCAGCGATATGACGCGTACCGTCGCGCTTGGCAAGCCCGGCGGGGAAGAAGCCGAAGTGTACGATATTGTCCTCGCGGCGCAGGAACGCGCCCTCGCTAAAATTGCCGACGGTGTTACCTGTGTCGACGCGGACGCCGCGGGCCGGGACCTTATCGCCGCCCGGGGATACGGGGCCTGTTTCGGCCATGGGATCGGCCACGGTGTCGGCGTCGAAATCCACGAAGAGCCGCGCGTGTCCAAAACGTCGAAACAGGCGCTGCGCGCCGGCAACGTCGTGACGGTCGAACCGGGCATCTACCTGCCCGGGCGTTTCGGCGTACGTATCGAAGACATGGTACTGGTCACGTCCGGAGGCTGCCGAAACCTGACCGCAAGCCCGAAGAAACTGGTTGTCCTGTGAGCGCGCCGGCGAAAACAGTGCTTGATAATAACACGCAAAAAGAGTAGAATAACCGGGTAAACAATACTTGGGGGAAGATGTATGGTATCAGCGGGCGATTTCAGGAACGGCGTCACTTTTGAGATGGACGGCGACGTTTATCAGATCATCGAGTTCCAGCACGTCAAGCCGGGCAAAGGCGCGGCTTTTGTGCGCACAAAACTTCGCAATGTCATCGGCGGTGCGGTCGTTGAAAAAACCTTCAACCCCAGCGACAAGTTCCCTACCGCTTACATCGAGCGCAAGGATATGGCCTATTCCTACAGCGACGGCGACCTCTACTATTTCATGGACCAGGAAAGTTACGAACTCATCCCCATCAACGCCGGGTCGCTGCCCGACAGTTTCAAGTTTGTCAAAGAAAACGAAGTATGCAAAGTGCTTTCCTATAAAGGCAACGTCTTCGGCGTCGAACCGCCGACCACCGTCACGCTGCAGATCACCAAAACGGACCCCGGCTTCAAGGGCGACACAGCGACCAACGCGACCAAACCCGCGGTGCTTGAGACGGGCGCCGAGGTCAAGGTGCCCCTGTTTATCGACGAGGGCGAATTCATCATCATCGACACGCGCACCGGCGAATATCTCAGCAGAGCATAAACAAAAATTATCATACAGGAGGTAACTGCAATGACCATAACCGAAAAAGCGGCTTACATCAGAGGCCTGGCCGAGGGACTGGTGCTTGACGCCGGGAAACCCGAGACAAAACTTTTCAACGCCATCATGGATTTGCTTGACGACCTGGCCCTCACGGTGTCCGACCTCGAGGACGAAGTCGCCGTCATCGGCGAACAGGTTGTCGAAATCGACGAGGACCTCGGCGATCTCGAAGACGAGTTCTACGGGGATGAAGACGAATGGGACGATGACGACTGCTATGAAATCGAGTGCCCCAACTGCGGCGAAAACTTCTGCGTCGACGGCGCCACGCTCGAGGACGGCGACATCAAATGCCCCAACTGCGACGAAGCCGTCCCGCTGGACGATATCTGCGAATGCGGCGAGTGCAAAGACGATTGACCGCCGTTAAAACGGTTCATTTTCGGGGGCGGGCTTTTGCCTGCTCCCTGTGTTTCAGGGGTGCATGATGGACCTGACCGAAAAAACGCTCGAAAGCGCCGCCGTTTACCGCGGCTTGATTGTCAACGTGCGCCGGGACAAAGCCCTCCTGCCCGACGGCCGCCCCTGCGAGCGCGAAGTGGTCGAGCACAGCGGAGCCGTGGCTCTGGCCGCCCTGACGGATAACGGCGAACTGCTGTTTGTGCGCCAGTTCCGCTATCCCTATGGCGAAACCGTCCTCGAACTGCCCGCCGGCAAACTGGAAGCGGGCGAAGACCCGCTCGAAGCCGGCAAGCGGGAACTGCTCGAGGAAACCGGAACGTCCGCCGCCCGTTATACGGATTTAGGGCTCTACTACCCCTCTCCGGGCTATTGCGCCGAGGTGATTCACCTTTTCGCGGCTTTCGGCCTGACTTTCACCGGCGCTTCCCCGGACGAGGACGAGTTTCTCGAGACAGAGCGCGTTGCCTTGACAAAAGCCGTCGATATGGTGCTTTCCGGAGAAATCCGCGACGGTAAAACCCAGGCGGCGGTGCTCAAACTCGCCATGCTGCTCGAGCGCGAAAGGGGGAACCCCGCATGATCGTGCTGGCCTCCTCGTCGCCCAGGCGAATCGAACTGCTGAAAACCGCGGGGCTGGATTTTCAAGTCTGCCCGGCGCAGGGCGAGGAATACCTCGACCCGGCTCTTCCACCCGGCGAAGCCGCCGTTGCGGTCGCCCGCGCCAAAGCGCTCGAAATCGCCGCGCGTTTTCCGGAGGATTGCGTCATCGGGGCCGATACGATTGTGGTTGCCGGCGGTGAAATACTCGGCAAACCGAAAGACAAGGCGCAGGCCGCCGCTATGCTGCGCGCCCTGTCTGGCCGGACGCATGTCGTCCTGACCGGGGTCTGCCTGCTGAAAGGCGGCAAAGAAAAGCGTTTCTGCCAAAGCACCGAGGTCGAGTTTTATCCGCTGACGGACGATGAAATCGCCGCTTATGTCGACTCCGGCGAACCGATGGATAAAGCCGGCGCCTATGGCATCCAGGGGCTTGGCTGCGTGCTGGTCAAAGGTATCCGGGGCGACTACTTCAACGTGATGGGCTTCCCCGTCGCGCGCGTCGTGCGCGCGCTCAGGAGCTTCGGCTGTCTGGCATAACCCGGGCCATAGAAAAGGGGAGAGGCGCCGCAAAACGCCTCTCCCCGGTTTTTTATTCGTTACGGCTCCGAAAGCCCGCTAATGTACCGCAGCGCGCCGGGCAGTTTCGCCTCGTCATAGATGCTGTGTAAAAACATATCGCCGCTATAGCGGTATTCCCTCAGCAGCTGAATAAAATAAGGATAGTCGATGATTCCCTCGCCGGTGGCGCAAAACTCGATGCCGTCACCTTCTTGGATGTCCTTGCCGTGCGCGATGACGACGTCCGGCCCGAAAACCTCGAAGGCGTGCCGCAGGATGCCCCGTACCTTTTCGCGCCGCGCCTGCCCGGGATGGAAAAGGTTGGCGCAGTCCATAATCATCTTGAGGTTCGGCGAGCCGGCAGTATCCATCATCAGCCGGGCTTTTTCGGGCGTGTCGACGATGTTGCCCGCCTCTGTTTCCACCGCCAGCACCAGACCGAACCGTTCTGCCGTGCGCGCCGCGGCGGATACGGTTTGCATCATGTCGTCCCAGGCCTGCGCGGAACCGTTGTCCGGGTGGCCGTCCCAGGGGGAAAGCGTGTTTCTGGTGCCGCTGCAAAGCGTAATATAGCCGCAGCCGAGTCCGCTCACGGCCCTCGCGAGGCCTTCCAGGCGGCGCAGGCCCTCCTGCCGGACCGACGCGTCGGGATGCGCCATATTAAAGATGCCGTTGACCGCCTTGATGGCGACGCGGTGCCTTTCGGCGCAGCGGCGGACAAGCGCTACCAGTTCCGCGTCAATCGCCGCGGGAATTTCCAAAGCGTTGTCGGGCGAAAACCCGCTTTCAGCGACACTGCCGAAATGAAACTGCACCGTTTCGATGCCGTAACGCTCGAGTTTGGCGAACAGCTCTTCAGCCGGCATAACCGGCAAGTCCGTCGTACAGATTCCCGTCTTCATGGGCACACCTTCCGCCCCGCGGCCAAAAGCACAGTCCGGTCGTATTGCGGCACCCACACGCCTCCCGTGTAATCACGGGCCCTGAAAACGACGCTTCCCCCGTACACTTCGGCATGAAAACCCGTACCGGTTTTTCCGTAGTCCCCGCTCGATGATTTGCCGTAGGCCGGCACGCTGACAAAATAAACCGTGCCGTCATTGGTAATACTGTTGGGGCCGAAACCGTCGTGATAGTGCCCGGAGATGAAGAAGATGTCCAGCAGCCCGTTGTACCTGTCCATAACGGCCGCCAGTTCCTGAGCGTCCTCCCCGACGGCCGAAAGGGGCTGGTGGTTGACGATAAAAACGGGGTTCCCCGCCGGGACCGACTCGGCAAGCAGGCCGTCGAGCCATGCCAGCTGCGCATCGGAAAGCACCGTTTCCATCCCTTTCATCCCCTCGGGATTGAGCACGATGAACCGGCAGCCCTCGATATCGCGGTAAAAATAGACCGTTTCTTCACGGATGCCCGCGGTTTTGTCGAGCAGTTCAAAATATTTGCCCGCGTTGAATTCGTAGGTCAGCAGGCTGTTACCCTCGTTATCCTTGATGCCGCGGATATCGTGGTTGCCCATCTCCGGCAGTATCGTACCGGCGTCGCAATAGAGGTTGAGCGCCGCGCCGAGTTTGGCATACTCGTTGACCGAGCCGCGCTCGGTCATATCGCCGGCGATAATCAGCGCGCCGCTTTTAATCCGGGCGCGCGACATATCTTTCAGCCCGTCTATCAACAGTCCCGTTCTCCCGCCGTTCCATATTTCGTCAATGTGTGTGTCTGCGATGATGTCGAACGAAAGGAGCATGTTTTCCGCGTCGAGCGGCGCCATGCTGACGGGGCCAAGCTGCGCGAACAGCGAAACGAACGACAGCAGCAGGGCGAACATCTTGCCGAAACGGACGGGGACCGCATTCATGTCAAACACCTCTCAAATGATGTTCCGCCGCTCGTCAATAGCCGAAATACTGCTGCTCGAATTCCTTGAACAGCCGGTCGTAACGTTCGCTGCAGTCCGGGTCCGAACTCAGGCCGTGGTCGGAGTTCGGGAACAAAATCAGTTCGCTCCTCGCGCCCGCGGCGCGGAACGCCTCGTCAACGGTGACCGCCTGCCCGTAATGGACGATCGGGTCCTTCATGCCCTGCGCCAGGATGGTCGGCGGGGAGCCGGCGTTGACATAAGCAGCGGGGGAGGCCGCCCTCAAATAAGGCGTCACGGCTTCGAACGTCGCGGGGTTCACATCCTGCCGGACCAGCAGAGACACCAGCGAATAAATCGATGCGGGGTCGGCGCTTTCCTCATACAGCCGCCGGTCCGTGAAATCCGAGGGTCCGCACTGGCTGGCGCAAAACGCGATTTCGATGGGCGAAACCGCCTGGTTCTTGAAAGCGTACAGCATCGCCAGATGCGCGCCTGCGGAACCGCCCGTCAAACCGGCTTTCTGCAGGAAGACGCCCCTTTTCGCGGCCTCCGCCTTGACCAGCCCGAGCGCCAGGGTGATATCCTCGAGCATATCGGCCCAGCTGATCCCTTCTTCGTTGAGCATCCTGTAGTTGAGCGAAGCCGCGGCGTAACCGCGTTTGACGGTCCTTTCGCAGGCGGATGTGTAGGCGTCTTTATCGCCGCCCAGCCAGCCCCCGCCGTGAATATATACCACGACGGCCGTGCAGGCGCTTTTGTTTGCCCGCGGCAGGAAGAGGTCGAGCTTTTGCGCCCCGGATTCGCCGTAAGGCAAATCCTTATACGAGGCGACAGGGAAGACCTGCGCCGTCAGCGCGGTCACCAGCGTCGCCGCGGCGCACAGGAGGGCCATGATTTTTTTGATAAGATTTGTCATAGGATTCACCCCGCACAGTATTTTATTTTGACCGCGCTCAACCGGCAGCCGTCAGCGCGACGGCCCTGTCGTATTCGGGCAGCCAGCGGCCGCCGGTAAAATCGCGGGCTCTGAACAGCACTTCGCCGTCATACGCCTCGACGCAGTAGCCGGTGCCGGTTTTACCCGGCCCGCTCGCCGTTCCTTTGCCGTAGCAGGGCAGCGCGACGAAAGTCACGCTGCCGTCGGTGACGATGCTGCCCGAGCCGAAAGGCGTGTGATAATGGCCTGTCAAAAAGAAAATATCCAGTCTGCCGTCATACTTCTTCATCACGGCGTACAAATCGTCCGCCTCGTCGCCGATGGAAGCCAGCGGATGATGGCAGCTGACAAAAACCGGTTTTCCGCCGCCCGCCCGGCTTGCCAGCAGGCTGTCGAGCCACCCGATCTGGGCAGGGGAGAGATAGGTGTCATCCTCGAGCCTCTCGCTGTTAAGGATGACAAATAGATAGCCCTTGATTTCACGGCTGAAATATATGGTGGCGGTGTCGATGCCCGCCGTGTTGCGCAGGAAGTCGAAGTACTTATCGGCGTTATACTCATAATTCATCAGCCTTGTGCCGTTTTGCAGCCGCGGGCCCCAGATGTCATGGTTGCCGGAAACCGGCAGGATGTTGTCCGCGTCACAGCGGGTTTGCAGGGCGTAGGCCAGTTTGTAATACTCCCACTGCAGGCCGCCTTCCGTCAGGTCGCCTGCGATCAGCAGGGCGTCGTTTTTCACTTGCGCCTTCGACATATCCTCAAGCCCTTCGGCAAGCAGAGGCACGCGCGTGCCGTTGAAGACGTTGTCGATGTGCGTGTCGGCAATCGCCGTGAAACTCAGCCGCAGGTTATCCGCGTCGGCAGGCGCGTAGGTCGGCGGGCCGGCCAGCGCGAACAGGGAAATCAGGGAAAACACAACAGACAGGATCTTTGCCGTGCGCTTTGAAATGATATTCATGGCGCTTCCTCCTTTCCTGCATCCGGGGCGCTTAATTCAAAGCCCTTTTGAGGCTTTCGAGGTTCTTTTCCATCAGCGAAAGATAGGTTTCGCCGGCGTCACGCTCGGCTTCGGTCACGTTGTGGCAGGTATGGAACAGCAGCGCCTCGGCGCCGGTGGCTTCGCTGATTTGTTCCGCGGTTTTCCGGTCCGAGCATTCGCTGTAAAAAACGACAGGGTAACGTCGCTTTTCGACGGCGGCGATGATATTTTCCGTGTCTGCGGTCTGCGGCGGCGAGACGTCCGCGCTGCAGACAGGTTTTGCGGAAAGGAAGCCCAGCGCGTAGTGCTTGACAAAATAACGGCAGGCAAAACCGTCGGCAAACACGACGGTTCTGCGCCTGCCGCTTTCTACCGCGTTGAGAAAACCCAGGTCCAGCGTTTGAAGTTTCCGGATATATTCGTCCGCGTTTTTCCGGTAAAAAGCGGTGTTGGCGCTGTCGATGACGCAAAGCGCCTGCGTGATGCTTTCCGACGCGGCTGCGGCGTTATCGGGCGAAACCCAGACGTGCGGGTCCGGCGCGAGCTCTTCTTCTCCCGTTTCGGCGTTCACCGCGTGGTAATATTCGGTTTCGGCGCCGCCGAACGCAGCCAGGGCGTTGACTTTTGACCGGCCGATATCGTCGATGAGAGGGCCGGCCCAGGGTTCCATGATATCGGAAGTATAAACGAACAAATCCGCGTTTTTAATCGTCCGTTTGACGCCCGCATCCGGCTCAAAGCCGTGTCCCGTCTCGCCCGGCTCGAGCAGCAGCACGGCGTCGACTTTGTCCCCGGCGATTTCCCTTATAAAATCGTATTGAGGGAAAAGGGTGCACACGACCGCAGGCTTCGAGCCGGCGCAACCGGCCAAAACCTGCGGCAGCAGCGCCGCCAGAACCGTCAGAACGAAAAGCCTCTTTTTCAAAATGCCTCCCGGTTTTCAAGCCCCGCCGGCGAACAGGCGCTTGAGTTGACGGCGAAAACGATATCTTATGATGGTTGGGTATAAAGAGGCGTATGCAGCGCGCTGCGGTCCAGCAGCCAGTCGGAGTATCCGCGCGGCCCGTAGTATTTATACAACGCCTCGCTGACAAGTTTGGTCAAGGCGCATATCATCTTCTGTTTCGTGTTGTCCGCCGGGGGCTGGCGTTCGCCGATTTTAATGAGAATGGCATAAAATCTGTCGCTCGCCGTTTTGTATGCCTCGTAATCGACCACCGTATTGTTCAGCGTTGCCTCGGCCTGCTCGATGGCCGCCTGCAGTTCGGCGGCGTCCTCGGGCGACAACTTGCTTTGGTCGATCTTTTTGGCTGCCGCGACGTCGCCCATGAAACCTCTCGCCTCGCGCCCGACATTGAACTGCGGGAAGCGGTCGGGCATCGAATAAACGGACGTGATGCTGTTGTCGACCATCAGCTGCGTGGCCAGTTTGATAATGACGTCGTTGCGGCCCGTCCCCTCATGGTGCTGGTTGCGGAAGTAGAAGGTGCGGTCCGGGAGCAGCCCCGTCGACGCGTCGACGATCCGGTCGGGCGAAATATGGTTGTGTCCGTCGTCGACCGCCTGCACATAATCGTCGGGCAGCGGCGTGTCGACCATGCCGAAGGTCGCGCCCATCGAAGTGGAGTCGCAGTGGATAACGCCGTCGGAATTGACCTCGTCCCAGGAGCCCGCGATGGTATAGAGGTACTGGTTGTAATCGACGATATCGAACACGTCGACGCCGCGGTTGACCAGTTTCAGGATGTTCTCATCCGAATCCAGCTGCGCCCGGTAATACAAGTCCGTCTGCCGCCTGATTTCCGCGTGCGCGTCGTCGCTCAGCCAGCGCTGCCTCGCCTGCGGATAGGCGTAGGAGGGTACGAGGCTCCACATCATGGTACAGTTGTTGAGAGCCGTGTCAAACAGCGCCTGCACGGCGGAGTTGATCACTGCTGTGAGGACCTTTTTAGGCAGCAGGCGCGTCAAGATATTGATCAAATATCCCATATAGTCCCCGTCGTCAAACAGCGAGGGGAAAAGGTCTTTATAAAAGTTTTGGTCGTCGAGCCCGAGGTTGCCGGTGTAAACGTCGCCGACGATGGCGCTGCCGTCAAGCGCGGGGATGATATAGACCACCCTGTTGAGGTCATCGTACACTTCGGGATAATATTCCAGCAGGGAGTTGGCGATGGTTCCGCCCAGACTGACCGGAACGATATTGACCTTGTCATGGCCGGTTTCCGCCTTGACGTTCTGGATATAATCGTACAGTTCCTGCGCGATTTGCAGGTTGTTGCCCAGGGAATTGTAGGCGAAATAATACAGATGGTCTTCGCCCGCGATGCTGGCGTAACTGTCCAGGCGCATACTGCTGTAGATAAAGTTTTTCTCTTTTTCCGAACAGCGCGCCACGCTGGAGGGGTAGCGCACCAGCTCGATGTTCTCGACCGGGTTGCCGTTGAGGTCGGAGCCGTTGGCATGGAACACGTCCGTCACCGCCTGATAGGCCGCCTTGGACAAACCGCAGTCGCGCTGCAGCAGCAAAGATTTCACGAGCGGCCCGGCCAATGTTTTCACCAGCGCGTCCTGGTCGACGGTAAAAGGCCACGCGGTGATTTCCTTGCCGTTTTTGTCGAGTTTCCGGTTGCCGTTTTCGTCGAGCAGATAGGTTTCGGATTGCCCGATGCCGTGTATGATAATCGACGGCGCATGCCCGCAGTTGCCGCCGCACGTGGTCAGCACGCCGTCTTTGGCGGTTTTGGAGGCCGCGGTCCGGCCGCTGTCTGCGTTTTGTGCGTCGTTTTCAAGCATCTTCAGCGCCTCCTCCACCGTACTTGCCCGTTCCGCTTTCGCGGGAGCGTTATGCGCCCGGACGGTGGCCCCTGCCGCCGCGGTGTCTGCCGCAGGCGCCGAAACGCCTCCCGCCGCCAGCGGAACGCAGGTGAACACCAGGGCGAACATCATCAGCAACGAAATGGTTTTTACGGCTGTTTTCTTCATACCGTTTTGACTCCTTATTTTATGTATCGTCAGGTTTTCCGTGCCCGGCCTCAGCCGATGGCGTCCACCCCGTCGGAGAAACCGCGCGGACCCCAGTAGCGGTAAAGCGCGTCGCTGACAAGTTTGCACAGGGCGGTCGCGATTTTGCCGGCGGTATCGTCCTCGGGCGGCTGGAGGACGCCGATTTTAATGAGAATGTTGTCGAGCCTCTGCTGGGCCGCCGTGAATTCGTCATAGACGACGACGGTGGTGTCGAGCATCGCCTCGCATTGTTCGATGGCGGCCTGCAGTTCCGCCGCATCCTCGGGCGCCAGCGTGCTCTGGTCGACGGCCTTGGCCATCGGCAGCGTGTCTTTGCGCAGCCATTTCGTTTCGCGCCCGACGTTGAACTGCGGGAAGCGTTCGGGCATGGAATGCACGTCTTTCAGCTCGTCGTAAAGCAGGATCTCCGTCGCAAGTTTCATCACGACGTCGTTCCTGCCGGTGCCCTCGTGGTCCTGGTTGAGGAAATAGAAGGTCGTCTCCGGCAGCAGGCCCGTCGAGGCGTCGACGATTCTTTCGGGCGAAATATGGTTGTGCGACGGGTCGGTGCAATGCGTGTTCTGCTGGACGTAGCCGTCCGGCAGCGGCGTGTTGATATATCCGCTCGTCGCGCCGATGGATTCGGATTCGAAATGAATCAGGCCGTCGCCGTTGCAGGTTTTGCTCGACGGCACAAAGGAATACAGCGGGAAGTTATAGTCCACGATGTCGTAGAAATCGACGCCGCTTTCTTTGAAGGCGAGGATGTTTTCGCGGACGTTGAGCTGCGCCCGGTGAAAGATATCGGTCTGACGGCGGATTTCCGCGTGCGCGTCGTCGGCCAGGTATTTCGCCGCGAGCGCGTCATAGTCGCCGCCGGGCACGAGTCCCCACAGCATGGTGCAGTTGGTGAGCATCACGTCGCGGATGGCGTCGACCACTTTGTCAAGCAGGTCGAAGATGATCTGCTTCGGGATAAGCCGCAGCGCGACGTTGATCAGGTAGCCCGTGTAGCCTTCCACCAGGGAGGGCATCAGCGTTTTGTAGAGCGACTCGTTGTCCGTGCTGAATTTGCCCTGGTACAGGTCGCCGACCAGCCGGGAGCCGTCGAGGGCGGGGACGATGAAAACCACTTCGTCCAGGTCCTCTTTGACCTCGGGATGCAGTTCGAACAGCGTCACCGCAACGGTGCTGCCCAGGCTGATGGGGATGATGTTGACCTTATCGTGCCCGGTTTCGCGCTTGACCTGCTGAATCATTTGATAGAGTTCCTCGGCGATTTCGATATTGTTGCCGAAGGAGTTGTAGGCGAAGAAATACAGGTGGTCTTCCCCGGCGACTTTCGAATAATCCTGCAGAGGAATGGTGTTGTAGATTTTGCCGCGTTCCTGCTCGTTGCAGGCCGCGACGGAGTAAGGATATTTTTCGACTTCAATGTTGCTTACCGGATGCCCGTCGAGCCCGATGGCGCTTTGCGCCAGCGCTTCTTTCACGGTTTTCGCCGCGAAGTCCGTAAAGCCGTTATCGCGCTGGGTGATCAGCATTTTTGCCAGCGGCAGCGCGAGTTTTTTAATCAGGTAATCGGTGTCGATCAGCACCGGCCAGGCGGAGATTTCGTTGCCGTCCTCGTCGAGCGCACGGTTGCCGTTTTCGTCAAGCAGATAAACGTCGGACTGCCCGATTCCGGGAATGAGTATCGAGGGGCTGTGTCCGCAGTTGCCGCCGCATTGCGTCAGGACACCGCCGTCCGTTTTCTCCGCGGCCTTCGCCGCGGGCGCGCGCCCCTTCGTCAGGATACCGACGGCCTCCTCGACGCTGGCGGCCGTCGATATTTTGCCGGCGACTGCCTGCGACGCCGCCTGCGGCAGCTGCGCAGACGCTTCGGCCGCGGGTTTTCCGGCGGGCGCGGTGCCCGCCCCTGCCGCCGTGACGCCGAAAAGCATCGCCAGCGATACAATAACGGCTGCCGATTTGATCAGGAACTTCTTCATTTTCAAACCCTCCGCTGTATTTAGTCCGTCCGGGACGGCCGAACCGCCCCGCTTATTTCTTTTCCGGTTTCACGAATACCGAGAACTGCGGATAGGCCGGGTCCGCGAATACGTCGGCGGGACCCTGCCCGCTGAGCAGCAGCCCCATCAGTTCGAGCAGCGGTTTATTGACCGCGGCCTCCTCGTGCTCCATGCCGCTCCAGTACCATGTCGTGTCGGGCAGGGCGCCGCAGGAGGCGTCGACCTTGTTGTCGGGAGAAAGATGGTTGTGCGCCGGATTTTGGCAATTGAGGTTGGCCTGCGTGTAACCCTCGCCGAGCGTTTCGCCCGGCGGTGCGATTCTGGCGCCCAGCGATTCGGATTCGGAATGTACGATCATATCCGAACTGATTTTGTCTGAGTTGACGATTTTAAGCAGCCTTACGTCGTATCCGCACAGGGAGTACATGTCAATCCCGTTTTCCCTCGCCTTGCGCACCAGCGCCGGGAAGTCGCAGCGGACGCGCCACGCTTTATCGGCCTGCGCTTTGATAAGGGCCTTTTCCGGGCCGGCGAGGTACCGCTTGCTCAGCGCTTCGTATTCTCCCGAAGGGATGAGGCCCCACATGGTCGTTGAATTGCCGACGACGGCGGTGGCGACCGTTTCCAGCACCGCCTCGACAAAATTGCGCAGCACTTTTTTTGGGATCAGCCGCGTGACCTTGAGGATTTGTTCGGCCTTCTTTTTGCCCAGCAGTTCGTTGAAAAGGGTTTCGTAGTCGTCGAAGGCGACGTTCTTTTTCATAATGTCCGAAATAATCGCCGAACCGTCGAACGCGGGCACCACGCCGACCACGCGGCCGATGTCGCCTTCGTGCGCGTAGGCGTCGAGGTAGGCGGTCGTAATGGTTCCGCCCAAACTGACCGCGGCGAGGTTGACCTTGCCGTGGCCCGTCTTTTCTTTCACATACTTGACGAAAGCGCGCAGCCGCTCGACCGTGTCCTCTGTGTTGCCGATGGCCACAAAACCGAAGTAGAAAAGATGGTCCGCCCCGATGATGTCCGCCAGCGGCCTCAAAGGCAGCATGCGGTAGATGAATTTCTGCTCGGCCTCGCTGAGTTCCGACAGCGGCGCGTCGTATGTCTCGACCCGGATGTTGTGCTTATAGGTACCGTCCGGGTTGCTGGCCATAACGTCGAGCGCCTCGGCGAGCGCCTCCCCGGCCTTTTTCGAGAAGCCGAGGTCGTGCTGGAGAAGCAACATGCGCAGCGCCGGCAGCGCCAGTTTCTTTTTCAGTTTTTTCATCGCCGCCGCGTCGATGTCCGGCGGCCAGGCGGACCTGAGCCGCTTGCCCTGTCCATCCGCTTCATAGGCCTTGCAGTCGCCGATGCCCGGGACGATGATGACCGGGTTAAAACCGCAGCCGCATTGTTCACCCATAGGCGCTTTTCCTCCCGCGGTGGCCCGTGCCGGGCCCCCGTTTTTCCGTTTTTTGACGTCAACTTATATCATACAAAATAATACACGCTTTTTCAAACTTTCTTTGCATTTTGTCATGGCGTTTTACCGAATCAGATGTTTTCATTGCCGTATTTCCCGTTTCTTGGTAGAATAGGAGCCGAACTTACAGAAAACGGAGTAACAAGATGCCCGAAACCGCCCTTCCCCAATCCGACGTCTACAACCGCAGGTATGTCGGCAGAATCGAAACCGCGGCCTATGTGCTCTTCGATTCGTCCAAAAGTTTCAACATCGACGCTTATGCCACGCGCTTTGTCCTCGACGTGCTGAAAATCAACCTCGTGCGCCTGACCCTCATCGGCCTCATCAACGGCATCTGGGACGTTGTCAACGACACCTTCATCGGCGTCATCGTCGACAAGACGCGGACGCGCTGGGGCAAGTTCAAACCCTACCTGATCCTGTTCGCCGTGCCTGCCACCATCGGCACCTGCCTGTTCTGGATGGCGCCCCTCTTTTTCGGCACCGATCCGAACGATTCCGGCAAGTTTATCTACTGGCTCGTGCTCGCCCTTGTGCGCGAGGGGGGCGGCACCTTCCGCTCGGTTTCCGAAACGGGGCTGCTGTCGACCATCACGCCTTCTCCGCCCGAACGGGTCAGCCTGATTACCAAAGCCGAGGTCATTTCGCAGATATGGGAAAGTTTCCCCGAGATCGCCATGGGCATCCTCATCGACCTGGTCAACCACAAAGTCATCGGGGTGTCGCTCAAGAGCGTCTACGTCACCATGGGCGTCGGTACCACCATCGTCTGCGGCATCATGGCGCTGCTGTTTTTTGTCGTCGCCAAAGAGCGCGTCTCGCAGTCCGTCGAACGGCCCAACATCAAAGAGGGGATGAAGTCCATCCTCAACAACCGGCCCATGCTGATGATCATGCTGTCGGATTTCTTCGGCGCCTTCTCCATCAGCGCGGGCATGGACAATTACTATATCGACGTCCTCGGCTCCGCCTCGATTAAAAACGTCGTGCGCGTGCTCGGCGCGCCGATGTCTTTCGTCAGCTTCTTCTACGTGACATGGGCGCGGCGGCATTTTTCGACGAAGGCGCTGTGGATTTTCGGCGCGCATTTCGGCGACCTGCTCGCGGTAATGATCTTCCTGATCGGTTCCGCGGGGGGCAAGGGCAAAAACGGCGTGTTCCGCAAGGCGAAGATCATGATCCCCGCCATGATCATCAAGGAGGGCCTCTGGCTGTCGACCTGGGGTGTCAAGAAGGTCATTCCCAAGGAGATGTTCAACGAAGCGATGGACTACTGCGAGTGGAAAAACGGCTACCGCACCGAGGGCATGACCGTGGCGGCCAAAAGTTTCTTCGTCAAACTCGTCCGCAACGTCACGGGCAGCCTGCAGGCCGCGCTGCTCAATGCCATCGGCTACGACCTGGCCGCCGGTTTCGGCATGCAGTCCGACGCGACCAAGTATTCCCTGTTCGCCATGAGCGTTCTGCTGCCCGTCGCCACGGGCATCTTCGGCTTGTTCCCGAAGTTTTTCTATAACCTCGGCGGCGAAAAAAGGGAGCAGATGTACCGCGAGCTGTTCGAGCGCCGCGCGGTCCTCTGCCGCAATATCGCCGCCGCTTCCGAGCAGGAGGAGGCCTGCCGCCGGCAGAACCTATCCTGAGCGCCGACCCGGTGGAGGGAACATATCATGACGCGTATTTTGCTCGATTTCATCCGCGGCAAAGTCCTGCCCCTGCTGACGGCTTTCGCCGTAACGGTTGCGGGCTTTGCGGGTTCCTATATCAGTTTTAAACAATACCTGCTTTGCCCGGAGGAAGAGATGCTCGATTACCTGCCCGAGCGCTGCCCCGCGCCGGAGGGCGAAATCTATCTCATCGACAGCGGCGCCTTGAATACGAACGAGTACGTCATGATAACCTCCCTGCAGGGCATCGCCGCCCAGACGCGCGCGGCGGTGTTCCTGCTCGACGCCAACCGGGCGCGGTATGTGGAAGACTACCTGCTCGAACACCCCGGCATCGCGGCTGTGCGTTTCGACAATCCCTGGGAGTTGGTCAGGAAATGTATGGGCTTTATCGCGGACGCCGGCTGCGTCGTTTACGAGGCCGGGAGCAACCCGACGGTCAATATGGCGGCGACCGTCTGCGGCGCCGAGCGCTGGCTGATGGTTGAGAAATCGCTGGTCCCCAAGGCGGAAAGCATCGGCCTGAGCGTTATGCGCGACCTGACGCCCGACGCGGGCGGCGACCCCGTCGCGGCGCAGCGCGCTGTCTACCGGGAGTACCGTGACCGGCTTTGCGGCCGTTTCATCCTGCACCAGCGTCCGGAGGTCCGGTACGGCCGCGATTACGCCGTCGCCGTCAAAGCGCCCTGCCTCTTTATTGACGAAAACGACCCGCAAGGCGTCGCGTTCCGCGAGGAGGTGTTCGCCGACACGCGCGCGAACTCCATGCTCTTCGGCTGGACGACCGACGAGGGCGCGTATGTGCGCCGGGCTTCGCAGTACGGCCTGAATGTCGTCGCGTCCGATTTCTGCGTCAATTTGAGCTTTATGTCCGCCATTTCGAGCGACACGGCCGCCACGCAGAAGAACCGGGCCGAAACTATCACGGCCGACCCGTCCAAACACTACGCCGCCATCGTCATGAGCGACGGCGACAATCTGCAGTGGTTCGAGGGCGCCTTTCCCTCGCAAAACAGCCATTTTCAAAAACGCCTGGCGCTGGACACCTCGTTCAAAATGAGCTGGACGGCGCCGCCCGCCGCCGCCGCGCTCGAGACGCCGCTGCTGAAACGCGTCTACCAAAGCGCCTGCGCCAACGACTGTTTTATTGCCGGCGTCTCCGGCATCGGCTACATCAACCCCTCGCAGTATCCGGCCAGGTATCTCGGCAGTTTCACCGCCTCCACGGGCCTGGCGATGCGGCAGGCGGATATGAGCGTCGTCGCCCTGCTCGACAACGCCTCCAGTCCGAGGTGGCTCTGGGAAGCCGCGCAGTTGAAACCGGCCCTCGCCTATTACGCGAAGGACAAAAACATCGCCGGCGGGCTCATCCAGTCCGGCGACCGCTACGCCGGCCTCGGCGGCAAAATCTATTTCAGCCGCGGCAAACCCTTTATCAGCTGCGGCCTGTCTTTTTGGTACAACGGTCCGGAGGGCGCCGCCGCCAAGCAGGAATGGGTGGAACGGTTCGCCGCGCAGGTCAACGCGCAGCCTGCCGATATCCGCTCGGCGCGGGGCTACACCTACATCAACGTGCATCCCTGGTCGACGAGCATGGAGGAACTGGTCGAAATGGTCTCGATGCTGGACAGCCATATCGAGCTGGTCACCGCCGAGGAGCTGGTGGCCTTGGTCGGGGAGAATGTCTGTCGCCCGTGACAGACTTTGACGCATGTGAACCGCCGGTCGGGTATATCGAACCCGGCCGGCGGCTGCTTTTATCCGGGTCGGAGGCGCGGTTTACCGGTCCTCCCGCCAGGTCGGCCTGCGCAGCGGGATGTCGAGCGCGCGGCTGCCGTTACCTGTCGTCTTCATTTGAGGCACTTTCCTTTCTGTGATTTTCTTTTCCCGGGCGCTTGTTTCGCGGGTCTGCGGGGCGCCGAGCGACCGGAGATAGGGCTGCATAAATATTCGGTTTGTTTTAATATTATTCATAACGAAGCTCACCGCTCTCTTTCATCCGGCGGCTGAGTTTCGCGATGCTTTTACCGCGCGCCCGCCTTTCGCGCAGCGCGGCGCTTTTATCCTCGAAATAGTGCGCCTGCCGGTTTTCGAGCGTCAGTTTCCGGTAACTTTCCCAGCGCTCGGGGGCCAGTTCGCCGCTGTCGATGGCCGCGCGCACCGCGCAGCCGGGTTCCCCGGCGTGGCGGCAGTCGCCGAAGCGGCAGGAAGCCGTCAAACGCTCGATGTCCGCGAAACTTTGGGCGAGCCCCTCGCCGGCGTCGTGCATCCCGAGCTGGCGCAAGCCGGGCGTGTCGATGACCATCACGCCGCTTGGCAGCATCATCAGCTGCCGCCGTGTGGTGGTGTGCCGCCCGCGGCTGTCGCCCGGGCGGACGGACTGGACTTTCATCACTTCCGCGCCCGCGAGCGCGTTGACCAGGCTCGATTTGCCGACGCCCGAAGAACCCAGAAAAACGAGGGTCCTGCGCGGCTGCAGATAGGGCGCGAGGTCATCAAGACCCTGCCCGGTTTTGGCGCTGACGGCGAACACGCCCGCGCCTCCGGCGATTTTTTCGGCTGCCCGGCACTGTTCGCGGCATTCTTGAACCAGGTCCGCCTTGGTCAGCAGCACCGCCGGCACCGCCCCGCTCTGCCAGGCGAGCGCGAGATAGCGCTCGAGCCGCCGGAGATTGAAGTCGCGGTTGAGCGAGGTCAGTATAAAAACGGTGTCGAAATTGGCGGCGACCGCCTGCGGCCTCCTGCCCGGCATCGGGTCCGGCCGCGAAAAAAACGATTTGCGCGGCAGGGTCCGGATGATTTGGCTGTCGCCGAGCGCATTGGGTACGATTTCGACAAAGTCGCCCGTCGTGGGGAAGTCGGCGTCCGAACCTTGGGCGTAATATACCAACGCTTTCAGCCGTCCGTGCAGCGCCCCGCTTGAATGCATCAGTTCGAAACGCTCTTTGTCGACGGCGGTAACGCGCGCAATAGGCTCATCGTTTTCGCCATTGGGGATATAGCCGTATTCTTTTATGTCTGTCATCATAGTCCTCCGAAAATATTATGAGTAAACGGTAAGGGGTACGATAGAAATCCACAATCATCATTCATCATCCTTTCTTTTGCCGGTTGCTGAAAACGGGCATAAAAATTCCGCGGCCGGCAGCCTTTTCAGACTGCTCACCGCGGATGGTTATGCAGTATTCATAAAAGGTTGGCGTCAGACGGTACAACAAAACAAAGCTGAATCAGCCGTTTTGCCGCACCGGTATTCGGTTTTAGACCGGGCTCACCTTGCCGAGAATCATGTAAACACCTCTCCTTTCGAGATCAATGGGCCGATTGACCGGGGAAAGTATAGCAGGCACACAGGAGCATGTCAAGGTTTTTGCGCCTTTTCCTCTTTTGCCGCGTCTTTTTTTGCGATGCCGCACAGCAGGTAGATCACCCCGACGGCCGCGGGAATCACCGACAGCAGGTAGTAGGACGCAACGTCCCGCTGTTTGGTAAACAAGAAATACACCGCGAAACCGGCGGCCAGCAGGATGAAGAAAAGCCCTGTCAGCCTCGGCCGTTTCCAGGTCACAAAAACCAGCAGCAGAATCAGGAAGCTCGGGACGCAGTGGAGCAGAAAAGCGCCGATTTCTTTTGCGGTGACGCCGGCGCCGCCGAACACATCGAAAGAAAAGAGCATCAGAAACAGCGCGTACAAAACGGCGGGAACGCGCGCAATCCAAACGGCCTTGGTAATGGTACCTTGAATCATAGGTCTTCCCCTTTCCGAAGTCTAAAATCCGTTGATCCTGACCGGACGGAACCATCATACAGGAAAATAAAACAAGAGGCAACTGTTCGACTTTATCGGACGGCAGTTGCCTCTTGCGGCCGGATGACGATTGCTGTGCATCGAAGGCGGCGGCTTATTTGACGACCTCGCCGTCTTGCGCGTTCTTGACGACGCTGGCGATGCCGTTTTCGCAGCTCTTCTTGGTCTTGTATCCCTCGGAGGCGGCGATGTTGCGGCCGTTTCCGGCTTTCAGGCGATAGCGGAACCCGCCGCTTTCGCATTCGCCGCCTCAACCCTGGGCGGGCGCCATATCGGCATACAGCGCGAAGTGGTCGGAAACGAAACGCCCCTCCCTGAGCCCGTACACGATCCGGTAGCGCAGCGGCGAAAAACCTGCGTTGACAAACAGGTAATCGATCGGGCTGCCCGGGTAATGGTACCCGTCGCCGGCGAAACCGTTGAAACTTCCGCCGGCCATGGTGTCCGGCGCGGCGTACTTCACGTCGCGCAGAGGCCCGGCTGTCAGCGCGAGGTAGGGCGCCTGATTTTCCCTGCAGTTGAAGTCGCCCGTGACCGCCACGGGGCAGTCGAATGTCAGCGCCTTTTCGTTGATGAGCAGCGCGCTGTTGAGGCGGGCCTGTGCGCCGATATGGTCAAAATGCGTGTTCATCAATACGAAAACGAAGCCCGTGCTTTTATCTTCCAGTTTGGCCCAGGTGCAGATTCTGTTGACGGAGGAATCCCAGCTTTTCGAGGGCGTCGATGGCGTTTCGCTCAGCCAGAAGGTATCCGAGTCGAGCAGACGAAACTTGTCTTTGCGGTAGAATACGGGGCATTGCTCATCGGCCGCGAAGTTGTCCATGCCGCGGCGGCGAACACCCGTGTAACCGTAATGCGGCATTTGATACAGCAGCGTGGTGATCCATCCGAGATGCGCCTCCTGCAGGCCGAAACAGTCGGGCATGAGCGTTTTCAGCGTGTCCGCGACAAGGACGGTCCGGTTCTCCCAGCGGTTTTCACCGTCGCCCGCGTTCTTGACGTTGAAAGAAGCGATGCGGTAAGCACCTGCCGGTATTTCGGTTTCGGGCGTGGGCGCGGGGGGCAAAAACGGATTGGATGGCGCCGGAAACCCGAAACCCGTCATTGCCGCTGCGATATTGACCAGCGCGATGAGCACCGCGAGCCATTTTTTCATCCTGTTCCCTCCATTGAGCCGAGATGAAGAGCCGCTGTCTGCGCTTTTCTTTTTTAACCTTCCGCCCGTGCCGCGTCAAGGCGGCGGTTCCTCAGCCAGAGGCAGATGTCGATAAAAACCATCGCGCAGTTCAGGCAGTAGAAAACGATAACGTAGGTCATACGGTCCGCCCATATTTTAGAAGCGATCCCGCACAGGTAGCCCGCGAAAATCAGCAGAAGAAACGCGATGCTTTTTCCCTTCGCGGTTTTCGCTCTGGCGGATTTGATAATCGACGCCGGCCAGGAAAGGCCGAAGGCAATCAACATGAGCGCTTCGAGCAACTGCGGCATAGGATACCCCGTTTTCGTGTCGTTCTTGTATTTGGCAGCGTGTCACTGAGCCTGTTTCGAATATTTTTTCAGGTAGATGAAACGCATCAGCTTCGATTCGAGTGCGTTGATGGGCTTGCTGCAGCCGAACAGCAGCGCCGTCAGGCCGGCCAGGGCATTCTTTTGTATGATCATTTCGACGGCTTCGGCGTCGCTCTTTGACCCGGCGCAGCAAAGAGCCCCTTCGCCTGCCAGCAGCAGGGCGTTTCTGCCTTTCAGGGCGCGCGCGCAAAGCGCGGCCGATTCGGCGAGACGCCCGGGGTCGAAAGCCGCGCAGCGGGCGGAAACGCCGACGATCTGGGCAAAATCGTCCACCTGGGGCCTCATTTCCCTGCCGAGCGTCGAAAAGGCGGCGGCCGCCGCGCCGGTGCTGTGGATGATATGCCCGATGTCCGGGTAAGCCCGGTAGACGGCTGCGTGCAGAAAGGCCTCCGGCGAATAGGGGAACTGTTCCGGGTCCGGGGCGGCTGAGAGGTCGATGGCCAGCGAATGCCCGACATCCTCCCCGGGGATAAACACCATCGCGGAGCCCTCCCGGTGGCTCAGGCAGGGCATCGGCGCTTCGCGAATTTTGCCCCTGTCGCCGTTGGGGACGGTTCGTTCCAGTTCGACGGCGGCGATTTCCGCCGCGGCCGCGTCGATATCGGTTTCGTTTTTCGCGTACAGGCTGTTGAAACGCCCGAGGATATGCGACAGGCACAGTTCTTCGAGTTTGTTTGCGGTTTCGAACGCCGCCCCGCTGCCCGGGCCGAAACACAATGCCCCGTGGTGCGCCATCAGTACCGCCTTCGCGTCCGTGGCGGCCAGCGCGGCCTTGACGCCTGCCATGAGTTTTTTGGTGCCGGGTAGTCCGTAGGCGGCCAGGGGTACGCGGCTGCCGGTGAAGGGGACAAACGCGGGCGCGACGGCGTCGATGCCCTTGTCGAGGCAGGCCGCGGCGGAGGCGTATTTCTGATGGGTATGAATCACAAAACCCGCGTCCGGGCGCGCCAGGTACACCTGTGCGTGCACGCCTTTTTCAGACGAGGGTTTGATACCGCTTTCATAGGCAAGCGTCGCGATGTCCACAGCGACGATCTGTTCGGGTTCAAGGCTGTCGTAGGGTTTGCCGCTGGGCGTGATGACAAAAGTCTTTTCGTCCACGCGGCAGCTGACGTTGCCCCAGGTCCGGGCAATCAGGCCGTATTCGACGAGTTTTTTCCCGGCGTCGATGACCCGCTGTCTGGCGAGCGCAAGGTCCATATTCTTCTCCTCCGTTTTACGTCGCCCGCTCGAGCAGCCCGACGTTGGCAAACACGCGGTCGAAGGCCTCGAGCGCCTCGTCGATCATCTCTTTATTGTAAGCGGCGCTTGTATAAAGCCGGCTGCCCGCCAGCGTGACGAGCCCTTCCGCCATATAGGCGGCGCCCATGTGTTCCATCTCTTTTTTCCGGACAGAGGTTTCTTTGAGCACCTGCGGAATCTTCCACGGCTTGTTCCAGTTGATGGAAAAATGCATCGTGCCGACGGTCTCGAGATGGCAGATGGACCCCTGGTTGAACGCGACGAAAGGCAGATCGTACTTTTTAACAAGTTCCTTGAGCCCGGCGGTCAGCCGGTCGCCCATGAGGCCCGCCTTTTCGCAGGCGCCCGTCTCGTCGATTTCGCAAAGCGTGTGGTAGCCCGCCACGCAGCTGATGGGCGTCGCGGCCATCGTTCCACCGACAAGCGCTTTTTTATGCTTGACGCCGCCCGCGATGCCCGCGGAAAGGTATTGCATATATTCCTTTTTGCCGCCCAGGCCGCCCGCGCCCGGATACCCGCCCGCGACTACTTTGCCGAAGATGGTCAGGTCGGGGGAGACGCCGAAATAGCCCTGAGCGCCGGCCATACCGATGCGGAAACCGGTCACGACCTCGTCGAAGATGAGCAGGGCCCCGTATTTTCTGCACAGCGCCTCGACGCCTTTGTTGAAGTTGAAATCCAGCGGCCGGGTGCCGCTTTCCGGGCCGACCGGCTCGATGAAAACTGCCGCCGTGCCGCCGCGTACTTTGTTAAACCGCAGCTTGCTCTCAAGGTCGTCGAGGTCGTTGGGGAAAAACTCCTGTATATGTTTGAACACATAGTGCGGCACGCCGCTGGCCTGCGTCCATTTCGAGCCGGGGATGCGGATGCCGTACGCCAGCTGGTCGCTCCAGCCGTGATAGGCGCCGCCCATCTTGATGATGTTTTTCTTCCCCGTCGCCAGACGCGCCACGCGGATGGAGGCCATGCACGCCTCGGAACCCGAGCCGAACATGCGGAACATCTCGACGCTCTTGACGCAATCGTGAATTTTTTTGGCGAGTTTGTATTCGTATTCGTGGAACAGGCCCGTCGAGGGGCCGCAGGTGTTGAGCAGGTCGATGACTTTTTCGCGCACGGTTGGGGGGTTGCTGCCGAGTACCGTCGGCCCTCCCGCCTGTAAAAAGTCAAAGTAGCGGTTGCCGTCGATATCGTAAAGATAGGCGCCCTCGGCTTTGGTGAACACCAGGGGGAAAGGATAGTTGAACGCGAGGTTGTGCTGCACGCCGCCGGGGATGATTTCTTTGGCGGCGTCGATCATTTCTTTGGATTTGGCGCACTTCTGAGCGTAATACTTCTGCTCGTATTCCTTGAGCGCTTCCGGCTTGACGGAATAAATCGGTTTTTGAATCAGCTCGTCGAGTTCCCTCGTGACAGCGGCCGCGTCGTGATAGTTCGTGATGGCGAATTTCCCTTCCATGGTGTCTTTCCTTTCATCGGTGAAATGATTTTGAATGCCGGTTTTTTATACGATGCCCAGTTGTTTGGCGATTTCCGTCGTTTGCAGCTCGAGGAGTTTGGAAACGCCTTTTTCCTGCATCGTCACGCCGTAGAGGGAATCGGCTTCCTCCATGGTGCCTCTGCGGTGGGTGATGAGGATAAACTGCGTCTCCGCCGTCATGCTTCTGACGTACTCGGCGAACTTTGTGACGTTGACGTCGTCGAGGGCGGCCTCCACCTCGTCGAAGATGCAAAACGGCGCAGGGTTGATTTTCAGTATCGCGAAAAGCAGCGCGATGGCGGAAAAGCCCTTTTCACCGCCCGAAAGCAGGTCGATGTTATGCACGTTTTTACCGGGCGGCTGCACTTTGATTTCAATATTGCACTCCAGCACGTCGTGCGGGTTTTCAAGCACGAGTTCCGCCTTGCCACCCTCGAAAAGCTCCGTGAAAATTTCGCCGAAACATTTGTTGATGGCGTTGAACTGCTCGCGGAAGCGCACGGACATTTTGCCCGTCAGGTCTTCGATCAGAATCATCAGTTCCTCGCGCGATTTTTCGATGTCGTTGATCTGCGTGCTCATGAACTCGTAACGTTCGGACACCTCTTTGTATTCCTCGATGGCTCCGACGTTGACGGAACCGAGGTTTCTGATTTTATTGCGGATTTCGTTAAGCGTTCTCTGAGCTTTCGCCGGCTCCTCGATGACGATGCCCATTTCCTCGGCCTGGCGGACGGAAAGCTGGTATTCGTCGAACAATTTGTTGCGCGCGTCCTCGAGTTCTTTTTCCAGCGCGGCCTTGCGTTCCCCGAGGCGCGCCAGTTCGCCGCCGAGCAGTTCTTTGTCTCTGGTTTTGTTCCGCTCCTCGCCTCTGAGCGCGGTGCTTTTCGCCTCCAGGGCGTTGCGCTCGGCAATGAGCGCTGCGACGGTTTCGCCGGCCGCGGCGCTTTGCGCGCGCAGTTCCCCGGCGCGGATTTTCAGCTGTTCAATCAGCGCTTTGGTTTCGATGCTGCTGTTGGCGATGGCGGAAATTTCCTCGTTAAAGCTGCCCAAACGCTCCTCGTGCGAGGCTTTCCGCCTTCTGAGCGCAGCCGCCGCTTCCTCCTTGGCCTCCATATCTTTGCGGATGGCGAGGATGTCGAGTTTGATCGCCGCTTCCTTGGCGGCCACTTCGTCGCGCCGGCTGTCGAGGCCGCTTCTTTCCTGCGCGAGCGAGCCGGTCTCGTTACGCAGCAGGGCAATTTCCTTTTCCAGCTGCTTGACCTGCGCGTCTGCCTCGCCGATTGCCTCCGACAGCGACTCGATGCGGCGGGCGGAGGCCTCTTTTTCCGCTTCAAGCGTTTCGAGCGCTTCGCGCGCCGAGCGGATTTTTTCGTCCGTCATGCGCAGTTCGCCTTCGCGGCGGATAATCTCCTCCTGGGCGTTGGCGAGGTCCGCTTGCGCGCCCGAAAGCTGCGCCTGCGCCGCGGCGAGTTCTTCGGTGATGGTTTTAAAAGCGCTTTGTTTGGCCTCGTATTCCTTCTGCAGCACCGCCGCCTGTGCGCCGAGCTTTTCAATCTCGTTGGCGCGGCTGAGGATGCCGCCCCCCTGCCCTTTGGAACCGCCGGTCATGGAGCCGCCGGCGTTGATGACCTGTCCGTCGAGCGTGACGATACGGAAGCGGTTGGCGTATTTTTTCGCCATCTCGATGGCGTTGTCGAGATTGTCCGTCACAGCCGTATGCGACAGCAGGGAGCTGACGATGGCTTCATAGCGTTTATCGCCGGAGACGAGGCGGTCGGCCATGTTGACGAAGCCCGCGCATTTTTCCAGCCCTTTTTCGGTAAACGGCCGCGCTTTGATGGCGGTCAGCGGCAGGAAGGTTGCGCGGCCTTCGCGGCTGTCTTTGAGGTAGTAAATCGCTTTCTTGGCGTCGTTTTCATTATCGGTCACAATGTGCTGTATCGAAGCGCCCAGAGCCGTTTCCACCGCGACGGCATAGGCCTCCGGAACGGATATCAACTGGGAAACGGGACCGTGGATGCCCTTGAGGGTCCCCCGTTTCGCTTCGCGCATGACCGCCTTGACGCTGCCGAAGTATCCTTCCATATTTTTTTCGAGGTCTTCGAGCATCTTGACGCGCGCGTTTTTCTGGTGGATATCAAGGTTGAGCGTTTCGAGTTCCTTTTTTGCTTTTTCGCTTTTCTGCTCGCGCGACGAGGCGATCATCGCATAGCCCGCGACGGCGTTGGCGATTTCCTGCGCTTGGCTGCGGCCGGCGTCCACGTCGCCGGAGCGCGCGTTTCTTTCCTGCTCAAGGCCGTCGAGTTCCTGCCGTTTCAGCGCGGCCGCCTCTTCGACGGCGGCGATTCTCGCTTCGACTTCCTCTTTCGACGAAGCTGCCGTGGAAGCGGCGATTCTTTTTTCCGAAAGCTGCGCTTCGAGCCGCATCGTCTGTGCCGAGAGCGCCTCAAGTTTTTTCGCCGTTTCGCTGTTCTCCCTGCGGATTTCTTCCAGGTCGCGGGAGGCCAGGTCGAGTTCCAGCTGTTTCTGCCCCGCCGCTTCAAGCATCTGCGCGATTTCCGCAAGCGCCTGCTCGATTTGGCTGTCGAGATGCTGCTGGGTATCCGCCGCCTGCTCCATATCGCGCGTGATGCGTTCGATGGTGCTGTTGTTGTACTCGATTTTGCTTTCCTCGACGGCGATGCGCCCTTCGGTTTTGACCGCCTCCTCCTCGAAACCGGAGGCGTCCATACGGATTTGCTCGATTTTGAGGGTGATTTCACGCGCCTGCGCGATGAGGTCCTCAATCTCTTTTTCCAGTTCGCCGAGGTCGTTCTCCGCCTGCTCGTGCTGCAGCGCGGCCAGCGAAAGGCGGTGCTCCTGCTGGCGCAGGCCGTCTCTGGCTTTTTCCATCGAATGCAGCCAAAGCCCGATTTCGAGCGACTTTTTTTCCTGCGCGAGTTCCAGAAATTTCTGCGCTTTCTCGCTTTGGACCTTCAGCGGGCCGACGCGGCTCTCGAGTTCCGCGAGGATGTCGCGCAGCCGGATGAGGTTTTCCTCCGCCTGTTCGAGTTTCCGGTTGGCATCTGTGCGCCGGTAACGGAAATGGGCGATGCCCGCCGCTTCCTCGAGTATTTCGCGCCTTTGCGGCGACTTGGCGGAGACAAGGTCGGCGATTCTGCCCTGGCCGATGAGGGAATAACCGTCGCGGCCCAGGCCCGTATCCATAAACAGTTCGTTGATATCCCGCAGGCGGACAACCGTGCCGTTGAGGGAATATTCGCTCTCGCCGGAACGGTAGTAGCGGCGCGTGACGGAAATCTCGTCTTTATCGATGTCCAGCCGGCGGTCGGTGTTGTCGAGCACCAGCGTCACTTCGGCGAAGCCGACCGCGCGGCGCTCGTCGGTGCCGCTGAAAATGACGTCTTCCATGCGCGAGCCGCGCAGCGTTTTCGACGACTGTTCGCCGAGTACCCAGCGCACCGCGTCGGAGATGTTGCTTTTGCCCGAACCGTTGGGCCCCACGACGGAGGTGATGCCCCTGCCGAAGCGGAGCGTCGTTTTGTCCGGGAACGATTTGAACCCCTGCATTTCAAGCTGTTTGAGTATCATGTTCGATGTCCTTTGTTTGGTTTATGCCTTGTTTCGCCGGTTATCCGGTTACGATACCAAGCAGCCGGAGCGCCTCGCGTGCCGCTTCCTGCTCGGCGAGCTTTTTGCTCTTGCCGCGGCCGGTGCCGATGACGTTGCTGTTGAGGTGTACCTCGACCTCGAAGATTTTGTTGTGGTCGGGTCCGCTCGAGCCCGCGAGCACATAGGTCAGCGTTTCTTCCGGATTTTTCTGCACCACTTCCTGCAGCATGGTTTTATAATCGCTCAGCAGGGGGCGCCGGGACAGAAAAGCGCCGATGAAGCGCAGCACGAACGTCTTCGCCGCGGGAATGCCGGCATCAAGGTAGATTGCCGCGATCAGCGCCTCGAAAGCGTCGGCGAGAATCGAAGGCCTCTCGCTTCCGCCCGTCGCCGTTTCCCCGCGGCCGAGCATCAGGCTGCCGCCGAGGTCGATTTCGCGCGCGAAGCGGCACAGCGATTCTTCGCAGACGGCCGCAGCGCGAAGGCGTGTCAATTCACCCTCGGGCAGCGAGGGGAAAGCGCCGTACACATATTCAGCGGTGATGAAGTTGAGAACGGCGTCCCCGAGGAATTCGAGCCGCTCGTTGCTCGGCTTGCCCGAGCGGGTCTCGTTGATGTAAGACGAGTGCGACAGCGCCCTCTCAAGCAGGTTCGGGTCTTTGAAGACATACCCGATTCGCTCCTGCAATTTTGTCCGGTTTTTCTGCATGCGTTCCTCCGTTATACTTCGTCTTGTTTATCCGGCGCGGCGCCGCCGCTTCGGGCGGCGCGCGCGGCGATTTCCTGCGTCGCGCCGCAGGCCGCGAAATCCCTCGCCTGCCTGAGGGCGTTTTTGACGGCTTTCGCGTCCGACGCGCCGTGTGCCTTGATGACCGGCGCCGCCGTCCCCAGCAGCGGGGCTCCGCCGAATTCGGTGTAGTCCATCCTCTTTTTTAAATCGGTCAGGCCGCCTTTGACCGCAAGCGCCGACAGGGTTGTGAAAATATTTTTCTTATAAATCGCCTTGATGTTCGCCATCAGCGCCGATGCGACGCCTTCATACATTTTGAGGATGACGTTGCCGGTGAAACCGTCCGCGACGGCGACGTCGCAGCCCCCGAAGGGGATTTCCCTCGCTTCGATGTTGCCGGCAAAAAAATGTTCCTCCTGCCGCATCAGCGCGTAGGCAGCGGTCTGCAGTTTGCCGCCCTTGGTCTCCTCGGTGCCGATATTGACCAGCGACACGCGCGGCCGGGCGATTCGAAGCACTTTCTGGGCATAAATACCGCCCATAAAAGCGAATTGCAGCAGGAACTCCGGGGTACAGTCGGCGTTGGCGCCGCAGTCGAGCAGGAGCAGCGGCCCCGCGTTGGTCGGCAGCACGGAGGCGATCGCCGCGCGCCGGATGCCCTGGATGCGCTTGACCAGAAAAGTCGAACCCATAACCAGCGCGCCCGTGGAACCCGCGCTGACAAAGGCGTCGCCTTCGCCCGCGGCAAGCGCCTTGAGCCCGACCGCCATGGAGGATTCCGATTTCGCCTTCAGGATGTCGCCCGCGTGGTCCGTCATCAGCAGTTTGTCCGGCGCGTGGAGAATCTCGATACCGGCCAGACTGATGCCGTTTTGTGCGGCGCACTGTTTGATTTCTTCCGTTTCCCCGGCCAGAAGGACCGACAGGCCTTCTTCCCGGACGGCGAGCGCGCAGCCTTTTAGGATTTCGAGCGGCGCGTTGTCCCCGCCGAAGGCGTCAACAATGATTCGCAAGCTGCAAAACCTCCCTCATTTTTTCAATACCTCTGCGCGCGTAGGCCTCGTAGCGGGACTGCTTATCCTTCACGGGAAGGTCCGGCGGCGGCAGGATGCCGAAATTTGCGCCCATGGGCTGAAAGTCTTTCACGCTCGGGTCGCTGATGTACGCGCACAGCGCGCCTGTCATCGTTTCCGGAGGAAAAACCAGCGGCGTTTCCCCTCTCAGCAGTCTTGCCGCGTTGATGCCGGCGACGATGCCGCTGGCGGCGGACTCCATATATCCCTCGACGCCGGTGATCTGCCCGGCGAAGAAGAGCCCTTCTCTGGCTCTGAACGAGAGGCCGGAGTCCAGCAGGCGCGGGGAGTCGATGAAGGTGTTGCGGTGCATGACGCCCAGGCGTGCGAACTCGGCGTTGCTCAGCGCCGGAATCATGAAAAAAACCCTTTTCTGTTCACTGAAAACGAGGTTTGTCTGGAAACCGACCATATTGTAGAGGCTGCCCTCGAGGTTTTCTTTCCTCAACTGAAGCACCGCCCAGGGCCGATGGCCCGTCGCCGGGTCGCGCAGACCGATGGGTTTCATCGGCCCGAAACGCAGGGTGTCGGATCCCCTTTTCGCCAGGACTTCGACGGGCATGCAGCCTTCGTAATAAGAGGGCCGGCGGTCGAAATCCCTGAGCGGGGCAACCTCGGCTACGGCGAGGGCGGCGTGAAAACGCTCGTATTCCTCCCTGTTAAGCGGGCAGTTGATGTAGTCGGATTCTTCCCCGCGGCCGTAGCGCGACTGCGGGAAGGCGCGGCTCATGTCGATGCTCTCCGCGGTGACGATGGGCGCGGCCGCGTCGTAGAAACTCAGCGCTCCGCCGCACAGCGCGCGGATGCTCAGCGCGAGCGCGTCGGAAGCCAGCGGGCCGGCGGCGACGACGCATACGCCTTTTTTCGGCACTTCAAGGGCTTCCATACGGACCAGTTCGATGAGCGGCTCGTTTTCGATACGCTCGGTGACCAGGCGTGAAAACAACGCCCTGTCGACGGCGAGGGCCCCTCCGGCCGGAATCCGCGCCAGGTCCGCGCAGGCGAGGCACAGCGAACCTGCCAGACGCATCTCCGCTTTGAGCAGCCCCGAAGCGGAGGCGGTTCTTTGCGATTTCAGCGAGTTGGAACAAACCGGCTCCGCCAGGCCGGGCATCGTGTGCGCCGGCGAATATTTCAGCGGCTTCATTTCAATGAGCGTCGTGCGGACGCCCTCGCGGGCAAGCCGCCAGGCGGCCTCGACACCCGCGAATCCGCCGCCGATGACGGTGGCGCGGTTCATTGTCCGGCACCGGCGTCCGCTTTTTTATTTTTCCGCGCGGGTTTTTCCTCGAAACCGCAGCCTTCGTTATGGCAGATTTTTGTCCGGCCGGATTTCAGGAACAGCGACTTGCCGCACTGCGGGCACTTCTCGTCCGTCGGCTTGTCCCAAGTGATGAACTTGCATTCCGGCCATTTGTCGCAGCCGAAGAATACGTGCCCCTTCTTGGATTTGCGCTCGATAATCGCGCCGCCGCAAAGGGGGCAGGCCGCCTGTGTGGCGACGACGAGGGGTTTCGCGTTTCTGCATTCCGGATAGCCGGGGCAGGCGAGGAACCTGCCGTAACGGCCGGTTTTAATGACCATCATCCTGCCGCATTTTTCGCAGGGAATGTCGGTCATATCCTCCTCGAGGCGTATTTTTTCGCCTTTCATTTCCGACTTCGCCTTGCTGAGCGCCGCGTCCAGTTCCCCGTAAAAAACACGGATGACGCCGACGTAATCGGCCTTCCCGCTGCCGACTTCGTCCAGGTGGCTTTCCATGTCGGCGGTGTATTTCGTGTTGACGATGTTGGGGAAACGGTTCTTCATCAGATCCGTCGCCGCCGCGCCGAGTTCGGTGGCCAGCAGCAGTTTCCCGCTCCTTTTGACATACTGGCGCTTGACAATCGTCATGATGATCGAGGCGTAGGTGCTGGGCCTGCCGATGCCGTTCTCCTCAAGCGCTTTGATCAGCGACGCCTCCGTGAAATGCGGGGGAGGCGCGGTAAAATGCTGGGCTTCGCTGAGTTTCTCAAGCTGCAATGCGTCGCCGCTTTGAAGCTCCGGCAGCATTTTCTCGTCCTCCGCCTCGTCGTCGCCGAGTTCCTCGTACAGTTTGGTGAAGCCGTCGAACTGAATGCCGTAGCCCGCCGCGCTGAAAACACAGCGGCGGCCGGCCGCAAAGTCGGCGGCGTTGGCGGCGTGCACCTCCACCTTGACGGTGTCCTGGATGCAGTTGGCCATGAGGCTGGCGATGAAGCGTTTCCAGATCAGCGTATAGAGCTTGTACTGGTCGGCGGTCAGGGACCCCTTTACCTTGGCGGGCGTCAGCGCCGGTATCGCCGGGCGGATGGCTTCATGCCCGCCCTGGGAGTCGTTTCTGGATTTGAAATACCGCGGCTTTTCGGGCAGGTATTTTTTCCCGTATTCCGTCAGGATATAATCGTTGCCCTGTGCCCTGGCTTCCTCGGAGATGCGCAGGGCGTCTGTTCTCATATAGGTAATCAAACCGGTGGTGCCGATGCCTTCGATTTCGACGCCTTCATAAAGTTCCTGCGCGGCTTTCATCGTGCGCTGCGCCTGAAAACCGAGTCGCCTGGAGGCCTCCTGCTGCAGCGTCGAGGTGATGAAAGGCGGCGCCGGGCTTTTGGTTCTGGTGCCTTTTTTGACCGAATCGACACGGTAGGAGGCGTCTTGGAGCCGCGCGAGATAGCCGTCGGTCTGTTCGCGGCTGGTCAGTTTCACCTTGCCTTTTTCGTCGCCGGTAAAGGTGACGGTGAACGGTTTCTTTTCGGGAGACAGCACGTCCGCGTCGATGGTCCAGTATTCCTCGGGCACGAAGGCGCTGATTTCGGCGTCACGGTCGACGATGAGCCTGACGGCGACGCTCTGCACCCTGCCGGCGGAAAGGCCTTTGCGGATTTTCTGCGAAAGGAAGGGGCTGAGCGTATAGCCGACCAGACGGTCGAGGATCCGCCTGGCCTGCTGGGCGTTGACCAGGTCCATATCCACCTTGTGCGGGTCTTTCATCCCTTTTTCGATGCCGGACTTCGTGATTTCGTTGAAAGCGACGCGGTTGGGCTTGTTCATGTCGAGGCCCAGGAGCGTCGCCAGGTGCCAGGAGATGGCCTCGCCTTCGCGGTCGGGGTCGGTGGCGAGCAGGACGTCGTCGCTCTCCGAGCATTTTTTCTGCAGGTCTTTGACCAGTTTTTCCTTGCCTTTGATGACCGAGTATTTCGGCGCGAAATCGTTTTTGATGTCGATGCTCAGTTTGGCGGAAGGCAGGTCGCGCACATGGCCCATCGAGGCCGCGATTTCATAGCCCGCGCCCAGGTATTTCTTGATGGTTTTCGCCTTTGCGGGCGACTCGACAATCACTAATTTCGACATAACGTTCTCCTATACATTATATATTCAAGGATTTTCTTTTACGTTATAACATATCTCTTCCCGCAGGTCAATTGAGCGACGCCGTATAATTCCAGCTGCGTCAGCGCGATGCCCACCTGCGAAACGCTTAAGCCCGTCGCGCGCACGATGTCGTCGATATGGGTCGGTTCCGTACCGAGCACGGCGTAAACGGCGGCCTCGATGCTGCCCGCGCCTTCGGGCAGCGGCTTTTTGACCGGCGCTTCGGCGTTTTTGCGCGGCGGCCGCGCGGGCGGGGGAGCCGCTTTGACGGTTCCCTTCATGGTGTCGAAGACCGGCGGCACGCTGCCCAGCGGGCGCGTGTCAAACGGCTCGCGCAGCTGGCCGGGGAAGCGGTATATATATTCCTCCAAAATGTCGGCGGCCGAAAAAACAGGCTTCGCGCCCTCCCGGATGAGCTTATTCGCGCCGGAAAAAGAGGAGTTGATCACGTCGCCCGGTACCGCGAAGACATCGCGGCCCTGCTCGAGGGCGAGATTGGCTGTAATCAGCGAACCGCTTCTTTCGCCGGCTTCAATAACCACCGTCGCGCAGCACATGCCGGAAATGATGCGGTTCCTGATCGGAAAGTTTCGCGCGCAGACGGGCGTTTCCGGCGGGAATTCGGTGATGACCGCGCCGCTTTCGGCGATATCGCGCCGCAGAGGATAGTTGTTCATCAGGTACCGGCAGGCCAGCCCGCAGCCGAGCACCGCGGTGGTCGCGCCTTTGCCGTAAAGCGCGCCGGCGTGTGCCGCGGAGTCGATGCCCAACGCCCCTCCGCTGACAATCGCCGCTCCGGAGGATGCAAGGCTGAGGCTGAGCCGGCCCGCGATGTCTACGCTGTGCACCGAGGGGTTCCTTGTGCCGACCACGGCGATATGAAGTTTGCCTTTCAGCCGGCCCAAATCCCCCCAGCAATACAGCGCCAGCGGGAAGTCGTCGGTCTGCAGCAGGAGTTCGGGGTAATCGGGCGAATCGGGGGTTATAACGCTCCAGGCGTTTTTCTCGCACAGGGCGGCGATGCGTTCGGCCTCGCCGAGCGAAGTATTTTCAAGGCGGGCGGCCTGCGCGGGCGTGAAAACGCCGGCCATCCGCCACGCGGCCGGGCCGGCATGGTACATCTCTTCCGGCGAGGGAAAGGCGCTGATGATTTCCGCCGCCCTCGCGCGGACGCCGAGAGCGTTTTGCAGCCATATCCAGTAGATGCCTCTGCCCATCAGGCGCCCTCCGACATTATTTCGATAATTCCCACATCGCGATGGCCGCGGCTGCCGCCGCGTTGAGCGATTCCGTTTTGCCGCGCATCGGGATGGTCGCTTTAACCCTGCAGGCTTGAAGCGTCCGTGCGCCGACGCCGGCTCCCTCGTTGCCGACAACGCAGACGAAACCCGCGCCGGTATCGACCGAACGGATATCGTCCGCCGAGGGGTCCGTTACCAGCGCGACGGTGCCGAGGCCCGCCGAAGCGGCCTGCTCAAGCAGCGCGGCGAGGTCGCCGGTTTGCAGGATATGCATTCTAAAAACGGAACCCATCGCGCTGCGGAGGGTTTTCGGGTTATACACGTCGCAGCCGCCGCCGACAATAACGGCGTCGATCCCCAGCGCCTCGGCCGTACGGATCACGGCGCCGAGGTTCGCGGGGTCCTGCACTTGGTCGAGCGCCACGCAGCGCCGGCCCGGAGCGATCAAATGCGCGCTCCCGGCGGGCTCGGGCATGCGGCAGACGCAGACGATACCCTGCGGGCCTGCCGTGCCGGCCACCGTGTCCGCCGCCCCGGCCGACACCTCGAAGCACTCGTGCGCCGAAGCCGTTACCGCCCGGACCTCTTCGGAATACTTCCCTTCGGCTTTCACCGTCACGAAGGCGTACACAATTTCCACGCCGTTAGCGGCCGCTTCGCCGCACAGGCGGGCGCCTTCGATTACGAAAAGCCCCTCGTCCGCGCGCGCCGGGGCGCTTTTCCCCAGTTTGACCGTCAGTTTGATTTTTTCATTTGTGCGGCTTGTGATGCGCTGCGTAGGTCCATCTCCCGCCTTCCGCCCCGCGGGACGCGGGGGTTTTCTTTGGAATGTTCGGTTTAGTATAAAGCACGCCTGCGGCTTTTACAAGGTATTTTATATTACATTATTATTACCATCGTTATATCGAAACACTGTGTCCGGCGCCGCAAAAGGAAAAACCCCCGTCTCCGTGCAGGAGGCCGGGGGCTTCAAACGCTTGCTTTGTCGGCGGCACTCAGCCGATAGCGGCTTTCGCTTTGTCGACCAGTTCGGCGAAACCCTGCGGGTCGGCGATGGCGATCTCGGAAAGCATCTTGCGGTTAAGGTTGATGTCGGCCTTTTTCAGGCCGTTGATGAAGGTGGAGTAGTTGATGCCGTTCATTTTTGCCGCCGCGGAGATGCGCGTGATCCAAAGCCGCCTGAAATCGCGTTTGCGCTGTTTGCGGCCGATATAGGCGTACTGGCCGGACTTCATAACCGCCTGCTTCGCGGTTTTGAAAAGCTTGCTTTTCGAACCGTAGTAGCCCTTGGCGAGCTTGAGAACTTTATTCCTTCTTTTGCGGGTCATCATCGCACCCTTGATACGTGCCATTGTAAACTACCTCCGTTTTATTTGTATTCGATACCGTCTTGTGCGCGGAAAATCTGCCCGCGCAGGCCTGCCGCGCGCCGCGCCGTGACGGCCGTCAGTGCTGCTTATTTATAGGGGACAAGGCGTTTGATCTGCCTCTCGTTGGTCTTGTCGGCTACGCGGGTCTTTCTGAGGTTTCTCTTGCGTTTGGTGGTTTTTTTATTGAGGATATGCGATTTGTACGCGTGGGAACGGATCGGTTTGCCGGTTTTTGAGATTTTGAAGCGCTTTTTCGCTCCGCTGTGTGTCTTGATTTTGGGCATTTCGGGTTCCTCCTGAAGATTTATTTTATACTGATTTCCATTGAAAAGAGCGATAAAAGCAATCTTTCCAATCCGCCGCCGTCTGACGGCGGGGCAGCCAATGCTTCCGGAAATGTTGTTGAAACTGTGTGCCTGCGGCTGTTGCCGCGGCAGCGAACCTTGTTTGAGGGATTCAAACGGAACAGATTATGGCTTCGCGGCTTTCGGGGCCAGGAACATCAGCATTTGCCGGCCGTCCACCTTTGCGGGTTTTTCGACATTGGCGAGGTCCTCGCAGGCGAGCGCGAACCGTTTCATGTTGTCAAGCGCCAGGTTCGGGTGGGCCATTTCGCGGCCCCTGAAACGGATGGAAACCTTCACCTTGTTGCCGGATGCCAAAAACTTCCTCGCGTGGTCCACCTTGGTGTCGAAATCGTGCGTATCGATTTTGACCGACAGACGGATTTCCTTCAACTCGACGATTTTCTGGTTTTTACGGGCTTCCTTTTCGCGTTTGGCCTGTTCGAAAAGGTACTTGCCGTAATCCATGATTTTGCAGACAGGCGGATTGGCCTGCGGCGCGATTTTAACCAGGTCGAGATTCTTGCTCTCCGCGAGCGCGAGCGCTTCGGCGGCCGACATGAAGCCCAACTGTTCGCCGCTTTCGGAGATAATTCTGAGCTCTTTGTCCCGGATCGCCTCGTTGATCTGAACCTCTTTTGTGCTGATAGGAAAGCACCTCCTCAATATTCGGGTCCCTGTGCGCAAAAAAAACAGGAGCGTATGCAACCGCCCCCGAATTCAACAAAGAAATGCGGACACCTCAAGCGTCCCCATGACTGATTGACCGTTCGGCAGACGAAACCCCGAAGGTGAGAACGGCGCGCGCGCCGCCCTGCTTGTTTGCCTGCCTATTCTAACAGTGGCAAAAAGAAATGTCAACTGTTTTCAGAAAAAACCCGCGGACGCCCTGCCGGCGCCCGCGGGGCACGGGAACTTCGGAAGAATTACCGTTTGCCCTTGTCGTAGGGAATACCCTCCGCTTTGGGCGCGCGCGACTTCTTGGAGGAGAAAATCAGCACGATCATCGTGACGATATACGGCAGCATCTGGTAAATGTATTGCGAGCTGCCAACGCCCTTGAAATCGGGCAGAAAGGCCAGGCTGCCCGAATAGGCGCCGATGACTTTGAAAAACGCGAAAAACACGGCGGCGCCCAGGATGCGCCAGGGCTTCCAGTTGCCGAAGATCATCACGGCCAGCGCGAGAAAGCCGTAACCGGCGACCGTCGACTGGAAACCGGAACCCGCGGCAATGGTGAACGCGATGCCGCCGATGCCCGCCAGAAAACCGGAAATCAGCACGCCGCTGTATCGCATTTTATAAACGTTGATGCCGACCGCGTCCGCCGCCTGCGGATGTTCGCCGCAGGAACGAAGGCGCAGGCCGAAACGTGTTTTGTACATCACGACGATGGCGGCTGCCAGCAGCAGAAAAGCGATCGGCGTGGTTAAGAACATGCTTTTGAAAAACAGCGTTTCCCAAAAACCCTTTTCACGGCCCGCCGCTGCAGCCATACCCAGCGTCGCTTTGGTGATGCGGATCCAGTTGGGGATGTAGATGGTCGTTTTGCCCTGGCCCTGAATAGCCCAGGTCAGCACGATGGCGAAGGCCGGGGCGAGCATGTTGAGCGCCGTGCCCCCGATGGTCTGGTCTGCTTTCAGGCTGACCGAAGCGACGGCCAGCAGCAGCGAATAAACGATCCCGGAAGCGGCGGCGACGGCGACGGCGGCGAGCATGGCCAGCTGCGGGTGCAATTTGCCCCAGCCGCCCTGGTCCGCGAAGTTGAGAAAGAGGCAGCCGAACAGCGCGCCGATGATCATGGTTCCCTCAAGGGCGATGTTGATAACGCCGCTTCGTTCGCTGAACATGCCGCCGAGCGCGACGAGCAGCAGGGGTACGGCAAACAGCACGGTTGCGGCGATGATATCGGCAAGAATAATCATGATGTCGCCTCCTGTTTTGAATCGTCAGGAGTCTGCGCCGTGTCCTGGCCGGGGGAGGGGGCGGCTTCCTTTTTCCTTTCCGCCAGCCGGGTAATCAGGCCTTTGACGAGCAGGGAAACGGCGCTGAGGTAAATGATGACCGAAATGATGATGTCGATGATTTCTTTGGCGAACTCGGGCTGCATCGCGTCGCCGCCGACCTGGATGTAAGAAATGAAAGTGGCGCTGAAAATCGTCGCGATCGGGTTGGACTGCGCGAGCAAAGCCACCGGAATACCGTTGAACCCCATCGAAAGCAGCACTTTCTCAATCGTATACTGGACCGTACCGCTTAAGTAATAAATGCCTCCGCCGATGCCGGCCAGGCAGCCCGCGATGGTCATCGACAGCGCGGTGTTCCTTTTAGCGTTGATACCCGCGTAAATGCTCGCGTTTTTATTGAAGCCGCAGGCCTTGAGCTCGTAGCCGAAAGTGGTTCGGTTCAGCACGATAAACGCCACGACGGCAATCGCGACCGCGATGAGGATGCTGATGTTCATAAAGGGCGATTTCAGCAGCTTGTCGAGCCCGAGGGTGGGAATGATGGCGCGGGCGTTGGCGGCCGCAAGGTTTGCGGTCCGGTTGGCGTTGGCCGAGCCGTAGTAATTGGCGAGGATTTTCGGCGTGTTGGAGAAGAAGAGGTTGACGGCGAATAAGCCGATCCAGTTGAACATGATCGACGTGATGACCTCGTTGACATTGAACAGCGCCTTGCACAAGCCCGGTATCAAGCCCCAGATGGCGCCGCCGAGCATGGCCGCCGTCATCGCGACGTACCAGGGCTGCCGGAGGACGATGCCGGTGTACAGCGCGAAACAGGCGCCGACCATGTACTGTCCCGAAGCGCCGATGTTGAACAAACCGGTTTTGAACGCAAAACCGACCGACAAACCCGTCAGCACCAGCGGAGCGGCCTGGTAAAGCACTTTGGCGATTTTCGCGGGTGAACTGACGCCGGCGAAGAGAATCTGCTTAATGCCGAACAGCGCTTTTTCCGAGTCAAACGCGAGCAGGAGAAGATAGCCGAAAACCAGCCCGATGATGATGGATATCAGGGAAGACAAAAAACTCGCGACGGACCGCCGGCCCAGGAACTCCCTTACCTTTTTCATACAGCTTACCCTCCCTGTCCGGTTGAGCGCGCTTTGTCCCCGGCGCCGGCCATGTACAGCCCGAGTTCCTCCACGGTGGTTTTGGAAGGCTCGAATTCACCGGCGATTTTGCCCTCGTACATGACCAGAATCCGGTCGGATACGTTCATGACCTCGTCGAGTTCGAGGGACACCAGCAGCACCGCTTTGCCGGAGTCGCGCTGTTTGACAATGAGCGAATGGATGTTTTCGATGGCGCCGATGTCGAGCCCCCTCGTCGGCTGTATCGCCACGAGCAGCTGCGGATTTTTGTCGATTTCGCGGGCGAGAATGGCCTTCTGCTGGTTGCCGCCGGACATGCTGCGGGCGATGGTGTCGGGACCCTGCCCGCTTCGGATGTCGTAGATTTCGATGAGCCTGCGCGCGTAATTGCGCACTTCCTTAAACCGGATAAAGCCGAAGCGCTGAAAGAGTTTTTCCCGGTAATGCTGCAAAACAAGGTTTTCGGCCAGGCTGAAATCGAGCACAAGGCCATATTTGTGCCGGTCCTCCGGGATATGGCTGATACCCAGCAGCGAACGTTTGCGGATGCTCGCTTTGGAGATGTCGCTGCCGCACAGCGTGATTTTGCCGGAACTCATCTTTTCGATGCCGGTCAGCGCATAAACGAATTCGCTTTGCCCGTTGCCCTCGATGCCGGCCAGGCAGACGATCTCGCCCTCGCGCACCTCGAAGGAGATGCCCTTGACCGCGTTGTTTTTATGCAGCTTCGACGGGACCACGACATTTTCGACTTTCAGCACTGTTTTGCCGGGTTCGATGTCTTGTTTCTCCACCTCAAAACTGATGGGGCGGCCGACCATCATCTTGGAGAGTTCTTCCCTGTTGGTCTGCGCCACCTCGACGGTGCCGATGAGTTTCCCCTTGCGCAGCACCGTGCAGCGGTCGGCGACTTCCATGATTTCGTTGAGTTTGTGGGTGATGAAGAGAATGGACTTCCCTTCCGCGGCCAGGCCGCGCATGATGCTCATCAGTTCCTTGATTTCCTGCGGGGTAAGCACGGCGGTCGGCTCGTCGAAAATCAGGATGTCGTTGTCGCGGTAGAGCATCTTCAAAATCTCGACGCGCTGCTGCATACCGACGGAGATGTCTTCGACCAGCGCGTCGGGTTCCACGCTCAGGGAATATTTTTGTGACAGCGCGACGACTTTTTCGCGGGCTTCCTTTTTCGTCAGGAAGCCGAACTTGTTCGGCTCGACACCCAGAATGATGTTGTCGAGCACCGTGAAAACCTCGACAAGTTTGAAGTGCTGGTGCACCATGCCGATGTTCAAGTCGTTCGCGTCGTTGGGATTGCTGATTTTAACGGGCTTTCCGTCTTTTTTAATCGTTCCGCTGTCGGGCTGGTACAGGCCGAAGAGCACGCTCATCAGCGTGCTCTTTCCCGCGCCGTTTTCGCCGAGCAGAGCATGGATCTCGCCCTTTTTCAGCCTGAGGGTGATGTCGTCGTTGGCCTTAATGCCGGGGAAGGACTTGGTGATGTTGAGCATCTCGATGACGTATTCTTCCATGGTTCACTCCCCTTAAAAAAGGGGCCGGGCGTATACCCGGCCCCCGAAAGACCCGACTGAACCGTTCGTGCTTAGCTTTGATAATCGACTTTGACGACGGTGGTGACCGGCGGCTTGTCCGTCGCGTTGGAAACAACGATGGTGCCGTCGGCGAGCTTGGCAAACAGGGCCTCATATTCGGCGACGGTGAATTTCTCAAGTCTCCACGACGAGGCGGCTGTCGGAAGGCCGACGCCCTTGTCTTTGGCGCCGAGTGTGGCCGTCTTGCCCGCGTAGGAGGCATCCCATTTCTTGCCGGCCGCATAGAAGGATGTCAGCGACAGTTTAACCGACTCGGTCAGCCCTTTCATCGCCGAAGTGATGATCAGATCCGATTCGCCGGACTGGTCGACGTCGACGCCGATGACCTTGCCGTCCGCCGCTTCCGCTGCCGCGACCGCGCTCAGGTAAATGCCGCCGCCGCAGGAGAAGACGACCTGCGTGCCTTCGGTGTACCAGCCGGACATCTTGGTCTTGATATCGTCATTGGGCGCGAAAACGTCGGAATACCAGTATTTGATTTCCACCGAATCTTTCGCGAGGCCCTTCGCAGCTGCAGCCGCGTCGGCACCCTGGACAAAACCGAAACCGTAACGGATGACGGCGGGGACATCCATGCCGCCCAGGAAGCCGAGTTTGGTGTAGCCGTCCATCACGGCCGCGTAGCCGGCCAGATAACCCGCCTGCTCCTCTTGATAAAGGATGCAGTGCACGTTGGGGGAAGTTTTGTAGGTGGAATAGTCGGCGGTATGGGGTTCGCCGTCAAGAAGCAGGAAATAAACG
>ENA-UOWE01000187-UOWE01000187.1-activated-sludge-metagenome-genome-assembly--contig:-NODE-187-length-94052-cov-6.225060_pt1 | contig 94052 bp, 77 predicted proteins | sample MGYA00249841_ERZ761562 | MGnify/ENA primary metagenome ERZ761562 (study PRJEB28883, sample SAMN05720200) | activated sludge metagenome | isolation source: Anaerobic digester | place: Japan... | reverse complement strand
ATCGTTTTGCTGCTTCAAGGTTCAAATGGGTTCTTTAATCAGCGGTTCCCTAATTATATCAAACGGAGCGGCTTTGTCAACCGCAATATTTATTTTTTTTCCAATTATTTTGAAAAAAAATATCCTTCATTTTTTTACATTTCGTCGTTTTTTGTTTATTATGACGGAAAAATTACGCCATTTTCATCAAACGGCATACAACTTGACAAATTTTCACTTTTTGCTTACCGCATCGTTTTCTGCCTTCCGCGCACGAAAAAAACCGCCCTTAAAGGGCGGCGGCGCAGAAAAGACGCGGACCGTTTCATTACGCTGTTTCAACCGATATCAGCGCCGCGTGCACGATGATGCGGGCGCCGCCGGAACTGGTCGCGCAGGTCGAAAGCGTCAGGATATTCGCCCGCGCGGCGGGATTGACGGGCCTGCTGCGCAGCGCCAGGCGGCCGATGGCCGCCTTGAACGCCGCGAGCTGTTCGCCCGTCAGCGGGCCGATATAGTAAGGCACGTTGCGTTCGCGGGCCTCATACACGGCGAAAATCTCATAGGTCAGTTCCCTGCCCGGCACGCTGACGCGGACGTATTTGTGCCGGTTGAAGAAATCCGCGTCGCTGAAGCGTTTGAGCTGCGCGAACATGGAGCCGTCGTGCATATTATGGCCGAACAGGAAGGTGCTTGTGTCGCTGAAATCCCTGCTGTTGTTCTCATCCATAAATACGGTGCCGGCCGTACTTCTTTCGCCGTAAAAATCGCGGCGCAGATAATACTGCCTGCGCCCGCTCTTGACGACGGGGTACGAAATGCGTGTCCCGCCCACGCGCAGCCAGCCGACATAATCGGGATTGATTGCGCTCAGGGCGGCGTGGTCAACCGGCAGGCCGCCGGTATCAGCCCCGTCGCCGTTTTCGATACCGAAAGCGATGCCCGCCAGGCGGTCGTAGGTTCTGTCCGCCCGGCGGTATTCGTTGGCATAATAGCCCAGCAGCCCCAGCGTCAGCGCCAGCAGGACGGCCGTGAGCGCCATCGTGATTTTAACAGCGGTTTGTTTTTTTTGCGCCTTTGCCATGCTGTCCTCCGCGGCGTCACAGCAGCGTAACGCTGACGGTCGTGACCGCCTGGACGCCGATAAACTTCGATGCGAGCGAAACGCGCACCCCTTTGCCGTTGTCCGCCTGAAAAACCGTGCCGCAGCAGGTGGTGGTGTCGTCGGCGGTGACATGGTCAAAACCGGCCGCTTTAAGCTGCTCAATATAATCGGCGACCTTTTGCGCCGGCACGTCGGCGTAGGAAACGCTGACGGTTTTCGCCTCGACGCGGCTGGTAAGGACCTTCACGCCGAACACCGACGGCTCCGGCGCGCGGTTCAAAATAGCGTTTTGCGCCCATGTCCCCTCGAGGGGGACGGCGTTTTCGTCGACGTACCAGCAGCCCTCGTCGGTGAAGACGATGTTTTCTCCGCGCTCGTTGGCGAAATACTGCTCGAGCTGCTTCCGCTGGACGAAGGTCAGTTTTTTGTAGTCGCCTTCCCAGTCCGTAATACCGACGGCGGCGAGCGCGTCGGCGAGCACCTGCGCCGAGGGCTGGCGCACGGGGGCCTCGGTCTGTATGACGGTGGGCGCCTGCGTGGTGACGCCGGGCTGAGCGTTCCTACCGCAGCCGGCCGGAACGAGAACCAGCGCGGCGCACAACAGCAACATTAAACCGCTTTTTTTCATGGCGGGCCTCCCGGAGAGGTTGTATTTTTGCTGCGGATGGACCTATTATACCATATTACCGGGCGCGCCCGCCTGCCCGTTTGCTTGAAAGGCCGACGGCATTGTGCTATATTTTCTGAGCGGCCGCGCCGGATGCCGGCCGTCTCCTGAAAGGATGTGCGCGCTGTTGAATAAAAAAATCTGGCTTTCCTCCCCGCACATGAGCGAGGAAGGGTTTGAGTTCGAGTATGTGCGCGAAGCGTTCGAGACCAACTGGATCGCCCCGCTGGGGCCGAACGTCGACGCGTTCGAAAAAGAACTCGCCGCCAGGGTCGGCGTCAGCCACGCCGCGGCGCTGGTCTCGGGCACGGCGGCGATCCACCTCGCGCTGAAAGCGGCGGGCGTCGGGCCGGGCGACACGGTCATCTGCCAGTCGCTGACCTTCTCGGCGTCGGCGAACCCGATTGTGTACCAGAACGCAGTCCCCGTCTTTGTCGACTCCGATGAAAAAACCTGGAATATGGACCCCGCCCTGCTGGAAGAGGCGCTGAAACAATACCCGGCCGCGAAGGCGGTCATCGTCGTCAACCTCTACGGCCTCGCCGCGGACCTGGACCCCATTGTGCGAATATGCAAAGAACACGGCGTCGCGCTCATCGAAGACGCGGCGGAATCGCTGGGCACCCTCTATAAAGGCAGATACACCGGCACCTTCGGCGACTACGGCGTCTACTCATTCAACGGCAATAAAATCATCACCTCGTCGGGCGGCGGCATGCTCGTATCCGAAAACGGCGCCATGATCGAGAAAGCCCGATTCTGGGCGACGCAGGCCAGGGACAAGGCGCGGCATTACCAGCACAGCGAACTCGGCTACAATTACCGCATGAGCAACGTCGTCGCCGGCATCGGACGCGGGCAGCTGAAAGTGCTCGAGCGGCGCATCGCGCGTAAAAAGGAAATTTTCTCGTTTTACCGGCGGGAACTCGAGGGCCTCGACGGTCTGAGTTTTATGCCGGTCAACGATTTCAACGAGCCGAATTACTGGCTGACCTGTATTCAGCTGAAAGGTTCCGTCCGCCCGCTCGACGTCATCGAAGCCCTCGAGGCCGACAACATCGAGTCAAGGCCGATCTGGAAGCCGCTGCACCTGCAGCCTTTCTTCGCCGGCTGCGGCTGTGTCGGAGGCGATACCGCGCGCGGCATTTTTGAAAACGGGCTTTGCCTGCCTTCGGGCACGAATCTGAGCGACGAAGACCTCGAACGGGTCGCGCGCGTCATGAAAAAAATCTGGCAGGCGGTGTAAAGTTTTTCACTTGCTTTTTTTGCTGTGGACGTCAAACCTGCCATCGGGATTTCCGGCCCGGAAAGGCGATGTGAAATATGGGATACGGCCTTGTAAACTTTGATGCGGATACCGTTTTCCTCGTCACGGGCGGAGCCGGCTTTATCGGTTCAAACCTGTGCGAAGCGCTGTTAAAAAAAGGTTGTAAGGTCAGATGCCTTGACAATTTTTCGACGGGAAAAAGGGAGAACATCGCGCCGTTCGAAAACCGTCCCGGCTTCACCCTCATCGAGGGCGACATCCGTTCGCCGGAAACCTGCCTGAGCGCCTGCGAGGGCGCGCGCTTCGTGCTGCACCAGGCGGCCTGGGGTTCGGTGCCCCGCAGCATCGAAATGCCGCAACTGTACTGCGACATCAACATCAAAGGCACGCTCAACATGATGGAAGCCGCGCGGCAGGCGGGCGTCAAGCGTTTCGTCTACGCCTCGTCCTCGTCGGTGTACGGCGACTCCCCGGTTTTACCCAAAAAAGAGGGCGGCGAAGGGCAGGTACTCTCGCCCTACGCGCTGACCAAGCGCGTCGACGAGGAATACGGCCGGCTTTACCGCTCGCTGTACGGCCTGGAAACGGTCGGCCTGCGCTATTTCAACGTTTTCGGCCGCCGGCAGGACCCCGACGGCGCCTATGCGGCGGTCATCCCGAAATGGATCAAGCAGATGCTCGCCGGCGAAAAGCCCGTTATCCACGGCGACGGCATGCAGAGCCGAGACTTCACTTACGTCGAGAACGTCGTCGAGGCGAACCTCAAGGCCTGCCTGGCTCCCGACGAAGCGGCGGGCGAAGCGTTCAACATCGCCTACGGCGGCAGGGAATACCTCATTGACATCTATCACAGCCTGTGCAAAGCGCTCGGCCGCGAGACCGAGCCGGTCTTCGGGCCCCCGCGGGCGGGCGACATCCGCCACAGCCACGCGGACATCTCGAAGGCAAGGGCCCTGCTCGGCTACGACCCGGACTGGAGTTTTGCCGACGGCATCGCGCAGGCCGTCGCGTGGTATAAAGAGAATTTGTAATACGGCGCGGACATCGACCCCGGAGGGTTGAAAACACCGAAACGGCACGGGGGCCGTTCCATGCAGAAAGGGTTGGAAATACCGGAACGACACGGGGGTCGTTCCCTACAAAAAGGGTGGAAACACCGGAACGACACGGGGGTTGTTCCCTACAAAAAACAGTTTCGAAAGATTGTTCTTTCAAGCGGGCACAGCAACTGCGCGGCAACGAAAACCGGGTTTTGGCATGACCGGATCCGCGCTTTGGTATGGGTCGTTCGCTATCAGTAGACAGTAAGGAAAAGACGCGGTTTTTGCCGCGCCTTTTTTATATCGAAAGGGTTTATCATATATGTTCTGCTTTTTTTATAATATCTATGCCTGGTAAGTTTCCATCGCTGTTATCCGTCTGTCGTAGGGAACGACCCCTGTGTCGTTCCGGTAATTGCATCTCAGCCATTCCTATTTGTTTTGAAGTAATGGAACGCATACCATGCGTACCATTATGCCCGCACCTCTAAACTTTCAGGTCGCGGCGGCGGTAGAAGCGGTAGGCAAAAAAGACGAAGGCGGCGACGCACAGCACGGTAATGACGGTGTAAATGTTTTCGTATTTCCCGGCCATCAGCACCTTGGCATCGAAAAACTTGAACGGGGTCACATAGCGCAGGAAATCGGTCCTGCCGAAAATGTCGGTGATGACAAAAATGACAAACAGCAGCAGCAGCAGGCCCGTCGCCGCGCCGGTGGCCAGGGAATGTTTGCCCGTCAGCGAGGCGAAAAACACCCCGGTTGCAAGGAAAAACGCCTGAACGGCCAGCAGGGCGGCCATCAGCATCCCCCAGCGCCCCGCGAAAGGGGCCCCCTGAGAATAATAGTTCAGCACGCCGAAGGAACCGGCCGCGGTGAAGAGGTTGAGCGCCAGCACGTTGGTCAGGGCGGCGGCCAGTTTGGCCGTGAGGATGCGGGCGCGGGAAACCGGTTTGGCCATGAGGAACTCGGCGGTTTTGTCGCGCTCCTCCTTTGAGACAATCTCGGCGCCGAGCATCGCGGCGTGGACCGCGGCCACAAGGGCGATATAGGTGAACAGTACCCCGAAATACTCGACGGCCACCGAGAGGTCCAGCACACCGAGACCGAAAAATTTCTGCAGCGCGGCGGGCATGGTCTGCATCAGATCGTTGATATTCAGGCCCGTCCCCAACTGGGAGGAATATTTGCCCATCCCCGCCGCGACGAGAAACAGCATACAGGCCGACCAGATCAGCAGCGGCTTGCGGTGGGCCTTGAGTTCCCTGCGGTAAATGTTCAAGCGCGCTCTCCCCTTTCAGCGGGAACGGATTTGCTTTCTAATGAAAAATAAGTAGGCCGCGGCGACGCCGAGGCAGACCAGCACGGCGGCCAGCACCGCAAACCTCGTTTCATACGAGCCGTTGGCCATGACGTATTCGGCGCTGAAATACTGGAACGGCGTCAGGTAGCGCAACTTATCTTCCCGCGAGGTGACGGCGAAGGCCGAGAGGGCGAAGGCCATGAACACCAGACCCAGCGAGTACGGCAGGACCGACTTGATTTTTTTGGCGGCGGCGGAAACGGCAAAGCCCGAAGCGAAGAAAATCAACTGCAGAAACAGCAGCGAGGCGTTGAGCAGCAGCACTTTTTTCAGGCTGCCGCCGCCGGTAAACGACATCACCAAAGGAACGGTGACGAGGTTGTAAACGATATTGGCCGCGGCGATGACGCTGAAGGATGCCAGCAGTTTGGACGTCAGGATGCGCGCGCGCGACACGGGTTTTGTCAGCAGAAAGTCCGCCGTGCCCATGGTCACCTCTTTGGATACGCAGGCGAAACCGAGGTTGGCCGCCTGGATGGAGCCCAGCAGCAGAGCGTACAGCAGACAGAAAGAATAAAAGCCGGCGGCGGAGGCAAAGTTCTGCACCTGCAAGCCCATGATCGCTCTCATCGCCGGGGGCAGATTCTCCAGCAGTTTGACGTAATCGGCGATGTCGCGTTCAAAAGAGGGGTAGAACATCATCATCAGCACCGACACGCCCGTGACGGCGCAAATCCATATCGCCGAGGTTCTGGCGACGGCTTTGATTTCGCGCTTGAAAACGTTCACTGCGCCTGCGCCTCCCCGGTGTAGTAATGCAGGAAAATCTCCTCCAAATCCGGTTCTTCCGCGCTGAAGTTGGCAAGCTCGGCCCCCGCGAGTTTGGCCGCGACGGTGTTGATGTCGCCCCTGAACAGGAAGTTGTGCGTCAAACCGTTGACCTCCAGTTCCCGGACGCCTTCCACGGCGAAATAATCCGCCGGCAGGGGGCGCGCGGTTTCGATATGAAAACGCTTGAAACTCGATTGCCTGAGGTCGGCGATTCTTTCGAGTTTGACGAGCCGCCCGTCCTTGATGATGGCGACCCTGTCGCACAGGCGCTGGACTTCGCCGAGAATATGCGAGGACATAAAAACCGTCGCCCCGCGCTTGTTCTCCTGTTCGATAAGGTCGAAAAATATCTGCTGCATCAGCGGGTCGAGGCCCGAGGTCGGTTCGTCGAGAATAATCAAATCCGGGCTGTGCAGCAAACCCTGCACGATACCCACCTTCTTTTTGTTGCCGAAGGAGAGGTCGTCGATTTTTTTATTCAGGTCCAGTTCCATGCGGCCGGCCAGTTCCCGGATGCGGTCTTTGCAGTCTTTTTTGTAAAAACTCGCCGAATAGTCGAGCAGGTCCCTGACCTTCATGCCGTCGTAGTAAAACACCTCTCCGGGCAGGTAGCCGACCCTTTTGGCGATTTCGGGCGCGTCGCGGCGGCAGTCGAGCGAAAAAATCTTCGCCGTGCCCGACGTCGGATAAATCAGGGAAAGCAGCGTGCGGATGGTCGTCGACTTGCCGGCGCCGTTGGGGCCGATGAAACCGAACATCTCGCCGGGCTCCACCTGAAAGGTGACGTCGATGATACCCCTGGCTTTGCCGTAATATTTGGTCAGGTTCTGCGTTTCGATTGCGTATGGCATGGAACCGCCCTCTTTTTTTATTTCAGCATATCACAAGGTTGAATATACATCCGTTCCAACCGGCTGTCAATAAATGAGCAGCGTGTTGCTTGACATTAAGTCGGGCGTGGTCTATGATTTGACCATTATATTTAGAATATTGAGTATAATTATTATATAAAGCCACGGTGGACGGCGCGCGGCCGGCTCACCCGCACGCAACGACGGAGTTGAAATCCTTGCCCCTGCTGCTGTATTACGCTCAGACCGATTTGTTCGCCATCCTCATGCTCTTGATTTTGCTGCTGAACATGAGGCGGGTAAGCGATTTGAAAAGCCAGCCGGCGCGTGTGTTCTCGCTGCTGGTCTGGTCGATCATCCTGAATATCGCCGCGGACTTCGCGGCGCATGCGCTCGACGGCTTTCAAAGCGCGGCGGCCATTCAAGCCGCCGTCGTGCTGCTGTTCATGCTCAACCCCGTCACGGCGTACCTCTGGTTCCTCTACACCGACTATTACCTGTTCGGCAGCGAGGAACGGCTGCGGAAGCTGGCGCTGCCCGCGGCGGCCCCGCTGGCCGTCAACGCCGTTTTTGCGCTGCTGAACCCCTGGACCGGCCTGATGTTCACCCTTGACGAGGGCAACGCCTTTCATAACGGGAAGTTCATTATCGTCCTGTACGCGTCCATCTATATCTACCTGCTCGCCGCCATGGTCCAGCTGATACACAACAGAAAAAAACTCGCCAAGGGCGAACTGCTGCCGATGCTGCTTTACGCGCTGCCGCCTTTCGCGGGCAGCCTTGTGCAGGCCAACTACTACAAAGTGCTGCTCATCTGGCCGCTGACGGCGCTGTCGCTGCTGGTGATTTATACCTTCGTCCAGTCCAAAACCATCCATACCGACCATTTGACCAACCTGTTCAACCGCAGGGAATTCGACAAGCGGCTGGCCGAACTGGCGGACAAAAAACACACGGACAATCTGCTGGCAGGCATCGTGCTGGATATCGACAACTTCAAGCAGATCAACGACCGTTACGGCCATAAAGCCGGCGACAGCGCTCTGCGCGCGTTCTGCGCCGTGATGCGCGACAGTTTCCGCCAGTACGATTTTGTGGCAAGGACGGGCGGCGACGAGTTTGCCGTCATCCTCGAGCTGAAAACCGCGACGCAGCTGGACCGCATTATACGGCGCCTGCAGGCGAATGTCGACGCTTTCAACAAAACCGGCACGCTGCCTTTCCCCCTGTCGGTCAGCACGGGCTCCGGGCTCTATGACCCCTCGACCGTCTCGAGCCCCGCCGTGTTCTTTGAGATGCTCGACGCGAGGATGTACGAAAACAAGAAGAAAAAGAAACAGGAGGGCTGAACGCCGGCCTGCCTGTGCCGCCCCGCCGTACGCCGCGGGGCGGCATTTCCATTTACGGCCCTTGTGTGATACAATCAAGGCGGATTATGACGCTAACCGTACAAACTGCGTTGCCGGCGCAAATATTCTGACGGGAGGGCTTGTCATGCCGGTTCAAGGCGCTTTCATTTTTCCGCATCCGCCGATTCTGCTGCCCGAGGTCGGCAGGGGCGAGGAACGCAAAATTGCCGCCACGGCGGCCGCCTGCGCCCAGGCGGCCGGGCGCATCGCGGCGCTGAAACCCGACACGGTGGTCATCACGTCCCCCCACTCCGCCGTCTACGCGGACTACTTCCACATCTCCCCCGGCGCGTCGGCCTCCGGCCATCTGGGTAGGTTCGGCGCGCCTTCTGTGCGGGCTGAGATTACATACGATACCGAAATGGTCGAGGCCGTTTCGCGCCTTGCAGGCGAACGGGGCATCCCGGCGGGTACCCTGGGCGAAAAAGACAGCTCCCTCGACCACGCGACGCTGATACCGCTGTATTTCCTGCAAAAAGAGTACAGCGGTTGCCGTTATGTCCGCATCGGCCTGTCGGGCCTGGACCCGCTGGCGCATTACAAACTCGGCGAGTGCATCGCCGCGGCAGCGGACCGCCTCGGCAGAAACTGCGTCATGCTCGCCAGCGGCGACCTGTCGCATAAACTTAAGGAAGAGGGCCCTTACGGCTTCGACGCCGACGGCCCGCTGTTCGACGAAGAAATCACGCAGGCGATGAAAAGCGGCGACTTCCTGCGTTTTCTGTCGTTCGACGAGGATTTCTGCGACGCCGCCGCGGAATGCGGCCGGCGCAGTTTCATCATTATGGCGGGCGCGCTCGACGGCAAGGCGGTCGAGCCGGAGTTTCTCTCCTACGAAGGGCCGTTCGGCGTCGGCTACGCGGTGTGCTGCTACCGCGTGGCCGGAGACGATGAAAACCGCCGTTTCGGCGAGCTGTTCGAGCGCGGACGCCGCGAAAAACTGGCCGCCGTGAAAGAAAAAGAAAGCGCGTATGTGCGCCTGGCGAGGCTGACGCTCGAAACCTATGTCAAAACCCGCCGGATCATCCGTCTGCCCGCCGGGCTGCCGGCGGAAATGCTGACGCGCAGGGCGGGCGTTTTCGTATCGCTGAAAAAGCACGGCCGCCTGCGCGGCTGCATCGGCACCATCGAGCCGACAAAGCCCTGCATTGCCGACGAAATCGTTGAAAACGCCGTCAGCGCCGGTACGCGCGACCCGCGTTTCGACGCGGTGGAAGAAGACGAACTGCCCGAACTGGTTTACAGCGTCGACGTGCTGTCGCCCCCGGAACCGGTCGGTTCCGTTGACGAGCTCGACCCGAAACGCTACGGCGTCATCGTCAGCTGCGGCCGCAGGCGTGGCCTGCTGCTGCCCAACCTCGAGGGCGTGGACACCGTCGAGCGCCAGGTTTCCATCGCCATGCAAAAAGGCGGCATCGATCCAAAAGAGCCCTATACCCTGCAGCGCTTCGAGGTGGTGCGCCACACATGAAATCGACATGCAGCATCTGCCCGCACGCCTGCGCGCTTGAGGAAGGGCAAAAGGGGCTTTGCCGGGCCAGGGTTCAGCGCGGCGGAAAGGTCGAGTGCGAAAATTACGGCCGTGTCACCTCGATGGCGCTCGACCCGATTGAAAAGAAGCCGTTCGCCCGCTTTCACCCTGGCAGCACCGTCCTTTCGGTCGGCAGTTACGGCTGCAACCTGAAATGCCCTTTTTGTCAGAACAGCGACATCGCGGCCGCCTCGGCGGACGACGTCTCATTCAGGACCGTACCTCCCGAACAGCTGGCCGATACGGCGCTGGCGCTGCTCCCCCGCGGCAACATCGGCGTCGCCTACACCTACAACGAGCCTATGGTCGGCTTTGAATATGTGCTTGAGAGCTCCAAAACTGTACGCGCCCGCGGCATGAAAAATGCCGCCGTCACCAACGGGATGATCTGCGAAGAACCGCTGATGGAACTGCTGCCGTATATGGACGCGATGAACATCGACCTGAAAAGTTTTTCACCGGACGTTTACCGCAAGCGCCTGGGCGGCGAGCTTGAAACGGTGAAAAACACCATATGCCTGGCCGCGCAGGCGTGCCACGTCGAGGTGACTGCGCTGATTGTGCCGGGTATGAACGACAGCACGGAGGAAATGGACCTCCTGTCGGGCTGGCTGGCCGATGTCGGGCCGGACATCCCGCTTCACATCACACGGTTTTTCCCCCGGTACCGGATGACGGACGCGCGACCTACCGGCATCGCGGTGCTCGACGGACTTTGCGCCGCCGCACGGAAACATCTGCGTTACGTTTACCGCGGCAACTGCTGAGAGATACGGCCGCGGTCCGCGGCAGAAAAGAGGAATATTTTGACAACGACCGCCATGAAAATCTTCGGTGAAATCCGGAATTATCCCGTCATCAGCACCCACTGCCACCATCTGCCCGACGAAGAATATACCGGGGCGGACCTGCGTTTCGTGCTGAAAAACAGTTATGCCGGCTGGGTCGCGCCGCCGCCCGATTTCAAAGACATGAACGCCGTCGCGGAATATATTTCGCGCTACCGCTGCAACAGCTATTTCCGCTGGCTCTTCGCCGCACTGGAAGAACTGTACCGCATTCCTTTCCGGATAGACACCGTCGAGGCGCTCGACGACGCCGTCAAAAGGGCTTATGTGAACCAGAACCACCACCTGAACGTCCTAAATAAGGACTGCCGTTACGTGCGCGTCGTCAACGAACGGCAGCCGTCGCCCGGATCCAACCTCAACCACCCCGAACTGTTCAGCCCGAGCGCGCGCTGCGACTGCTATTTTTCGGGCTACGTCCGGGACAAGGCGGAACCGAACGGCTTTTACCCCTATTCGAGTTTTGAAAATCCGGATATTTCCACCCTCGCCGAATACATCGGGCAGATGCGCCTGGCCATCGCGAATTATAAAAAGAACGGCAGCGTCGCGCTAAAGGTCGCCATCGCTTACGAACGGCCGCTCAGATTCGAGAACACGTCGGCGGCCGCGGCCGCGAAAGCCTTTAACAACCCCCATGCCACCCCGGGCGAAATCAGCGACTTCGGCGATTACGTGATGTTTGAAATCGCGGCCGCGGCGGCGGAAAACGATTTGCCGCTGCAGATTCATACGGGTATGGGAATACTCGACGCCACCAACCCCATGGGGCTGCTGAAACTCATCCGCAGCAATCCGGAAACAAAGTTCCACCTTCTGCACGGCGGTTTCCCCTGGACCGACGACACTTACGCGCTGCTGAGCGGCTTTGAAAACGTCTGGTCGGACACCTGCTGGCTGCCCTATCTTTCCACGCGCCGGGCCAGGGAATACCTGATTACCGCGCTTGAGGTTTCCGACGCCTACCGCCTGACCTGGGGTTGCGACGCCTGGATGCCCGAGGACAGCAAAGGCGCGCTGACGGCCATGGAAAACGTCCTGAGCGAAGCGCTCGCGGAAATGGTGGACGACGGCGCCTTCAATATGTCCTACGCGCTGTTTCTGGCCAACCGCATCCTGTACCACAACGCCAGGGGCCTGTTCAATATCTGATTTTCATCATAAAAGACGGAAACAGCGCCCGTTCCTCATCGGACGGGCGCTCTTTGATGACGGGGCGGGACCGCTAACATTTCCTTTTTTTGCGGCTTTTGTAGTCATTGTCGATGGCTTCTTTCCACCGCGGGTCGATGGGCGCGCCGCTGCGCATACAGGAGATTTGCTCGGATACGACGGCGTAGTTGAGCGCGGTACCCCGCGCGTCGGCATGGTAGTTAGCCGCGCGGTCGGCGGCGATGCCGACCCGGGCCGCCTCGGCCGCGGCGTCGATGTTCGCGCCCAGGTAAATGAACTCCCAGCGGTACTTGTTCTTTTGGTGTTCGATCATCTTTTTGACCGTGTGCCAGCCGAACTCGCAGCTGGCGTTCTCCATGCCGTCGGTGATGATGACGAACAGCACCTTGCCGGGCCGGTTTTCCTCCGCCTCGTAGGCGTGGGCCTTGCCGATGCGGTTGATGGTCCTGCCGACCGCGTCGAGCAGCGCCGTCGAGCCGCGGACATAGTAGTCCTTCGGAGTGAGCGGGCGGACGTTGCGGATGTTCTCGCGGTTGTGCAGGACTTCGTACTCGTTGTCAAAGAGCACGGTGGTGACCAGCGCCTCGCCCCTGACCGCTTTCTGCTTTTTGAGCATGGCGTTGAAGCCGCCGATGGTGTCCTCCTCCAGGCCGGACATTGAGCCGCTCCTGTCGAGGACGAAGACCAGTTCGGTACAATTTTTGTTCATGGTATCCTCTCCTTTCCTTTGATGAAACGAGGATACCATGCCGCGCCGGCCTTCGTGTCGCCTGACGGGCGACAAATCAAGACGCCGCTCGTCAGGCGCCCAGCAGTTTTTGCCCGAAGGCGAAGAGCGTTTCGTTGATATCGAAAATGTTGTAGATGCCCCGCTCGATGAAGTACTGGAGAATCAGGTCGAAGCGGCGGCTCGGAGAGATGGCGAAGCCCGCCCTGAGCAGCAAATCCTTCGTCTCGTCGAGGCTGAGTTCGAGCGCGACGGCGAAGGCGAACACCGTCTCTTTTTTGGGGCGGTAGTCTTTGTCGCTGCGTATTTTCGAGAACAGTTTGCGGTCGACGTTCGCCTTCTTATAAACCTCGGCATCCGTTTTGCCTTTTTCGTCGATGAGGCGCAGCAGCATTTGCGAGAAGGTCTCGCCGGGCTTATTGATGAGGTCCTCGAGCGACCTGCGGCCCCCCGGAGACGCGGCCTTTTCGACCGCCTGCGCCGCCTCCCTTGGCGCAAGCAACAGTTCACTTTCACGCAAAGCGGTATCGCAAGTGAGTTCCTGTTCTTCACTTTGGGCGTACACCCCGCGCAGGAAACGCCGCCTGGCGTCGATATACCGCTCGTCGATATACCGGCGCACATCCTTGAAATACTTTTCGCCGATTTTCAGCGCGCCGGCGTCGTAGAGCACCAGGGTGACGTTCATCTCGCTGTCGCGCAGAAAAGCGGCGATCTCCTCGACCGCCACGCGGAAGGCCTGCTCTTTGGGATAGCCGTAGATGCCCGCGCTCAGCAGCGGGAAAGCCACCGACTCGAGCCCCTTTTCGGCCGCAAGGCGCAGGGCGCTGCGGTAGGCCGAGCGAAGCAGCTCCTCCTCGCCCGCTCCGCCGCCGCGCCATACGGGTCCGACGGCGTGGATGACGTACCTGGCTTTCAGGCCGAAACCCGGCGTTATGACGGCCTTGCCGGTTTCACAGCCACCCGCGGCCGCGCAGGCGCGCCGCAGGTTCTCGGCGCCCGCGGCCTCGAAGATGGCGCCGCAGACGCCCCCGCCTTCGCTGAGGCGCTCGTTGGCGGCGTTGACGACGGCGTCCGCCGCGACACGGGTGATATCGTTTCGGACAATTTGGAAAGGCATACATACCCCCTCCGCGGTATGGGGCTCCGGGCGGTACGGCTAAACTTCCAATGCCGCCAGGAGCATGGCGTAATAGTTTTCACGCGGGACATAATCGGGCACGCTGTTGCCGGTGCCCAGGGCGTAGCCGCCTCCGGGCGCCGAGAGCGCGAGCATGCGTTTTGCTCGGCGGTACACCTCTCCCGGGCCCGCGCGGCAGACAAAGTCGAGGTCGATGCCGCCGAGCACGGCCGTTTTGCCGCGCAGACGGACGTAGGCCCGTTCGACAGGTTCGATGCTGTCCTCATACGAATGTTTCGCGTCAAAGCCGCCTGGGGCGAAAATATCCTCCTCGACGGCGCGCAGGCAGCCGCAGGAATGCAGGATGGCGCGCTTGCCCGCCGCATGGATGACGTCGACGAATTTCCGCTGCCACGGCAGGACGTACCTGCGCATATCGGCCGCCGATATCATCAGCTGGGTTTTGAAACCCCAGTCGTCGTTGACGATGACCGCGCCGACACAGGAGGCGGCCGCAACGATCGAATAATAATCGAGCAGAACCGAGCCGACGGCGTCGAAGACCCGACGGACAAGCCGCTCGTCGTCGTAGAGAAGCAGGCAGAGATTTTCGTAACCGCACAGGCCCACCGCGTTTTCCAGCACGCCGCAAGGCGCGAGGGGCACGGCCTTCATCCCCGCCGGCAGGCGTTCGCCGACGGCGCCGAGATAGGAGTAGTCCGCGGCTTTGGCGTCCGGCCAGGGAAAGGCCCGGAAACTGTCCCAACCGGTAATCAGCGCCGTGGCGTTGAGCGAATAGGTCCGCGCGCCGGGATGTTCCCTGCGCGGAAAAGAGAATGGCGCGTTGAGCGTGAAATAGTCGTAGCCGGCGGCGCGGTAGGCGTTCATCATCCAGACGCAGCGGTCGGTAAAGCCGCACCCCGTTTCCGGCTGCGGGCCGGCGAGTTCTTCATAGAGGCCGTCGTTGAGGAACAGTTCGAACAGGCAGGGGCGCGCCGGCCGGCCGCCCGCGAGCACCGTTTCAAGATTGGAAAAATCGGGCTGCCGGCACGCCGTCAGGTCCAGGACCGTCCGGGCGTTCGCCCTGCGTTCGTCAAAATCCAAAGCAACGCCGCCTTTCGCCTGCTATGGGTTCATAGTACCCGTTTTGTTCCCGATTGTAAAGATTGCGTTTGAAAAACCGCGGCCGCGGTGTTATGCTCAATGGGAAGGGTTCGGCAGGTAGAAAGGAGCATGGATATGGCGGAGATTTATCTGGCGGGCGGCTGTTTCTGGGGGGTGGAAAAATACCTCGCTTCGATTCGCGGCGTCCTCGACACCGAAACGGGTTATGCCAACGGCAAAACGGAAAACCCGACCTACGAGCAGGTGTGCCGGCTGGGTACCGGCCATGCCGAAACGGTGCGCGTGGTTTACGACCCCGCGGTCCTGCCGCTCGATTTTCTGCTGGAACTGTACTACGAGGCGGTCGACCCGCTTTCGGTCAACCGGCAGGGCAACGACAGGGGCACGCAGTACCGGACCGGCATCTATTACACCGACGAAGGCGACCTGCCCGTCATCGCCGCCTCGCTCGAGGCGCTGGGCCGCCGCCTGGGCAGAACGCCGGCCATCGAATGCGCGCCGCTGACCAATTACTGCCGGGCGGAGGAATACCACCAGAAATACCTGGATAAAAACCCGGGCGGCTACTGCCACCTGAAAAGCGATACTTTCCGCAAAGCGGCCCAAGCGCGGGTCAACCCCGCCGCCTACCAAAAACCGGACGACGGCGCCCTGCGGCGGACGCTGACGCCGCTGGCTTGGGATGTGACGCAAAACGCGCAGACCGAAGCGCCGTTTTCAAGCCCGCTGGACAAACACTTCGAACCGGGCATCTATGTCGACATCACAACAGGGGAACCGCTGTTCGCCTCGTCGGACAAGTTCGACTCGGGCTGCGGCTGGCCGGCTTTTTCCAAGCCGATCGACCCCGCCGTCGTGCGCGAAAAAACGGACCTGTCCCACTTCAGGGTCAGGACGGAGGTACGAAGCCGCGCGGGCGACGCGCATCTGGGCCACGTCTTCAACGACGGGCCCTCCGACAGGGGCGGACTGCGCTACTGCATCAACGGCGCCGCCCTGCGTTTTGTCCCGAAAGAGCGGATGCGCGAGGAAGGGTACGGCGATTTGCTCGATTTGGTGGAAGAGCCCTGATTTCCGGAGCCAATTTCCGGCAGCACCGCCCTGTCGAGGCCATGCCGGCCGCAGGCCGCGGATCAGGCCGGAGCCGGGCGGTTTTGCGCGAAACGGCCCCGCGTACGGTTGGCGATGCCCACCAGAATCAGCATCACCGGCACCTCGGTCAGCACGCCGACGGTGGTCGCGAGCGCGGCAGGAGAGCCGGTGCCGAAAACCGCAATGGCGACGGCAACGGCCAGTTCAAAGAAGTTCGACGCCGCGATCATACCGGCGGGCGCGGCGACGTTATGCGGCAGTTTGAGCCATTTGCAGGGGATATAGGAAATGAAGAAAATCAAAAAGGTTTGGATCGTCAGCGGTACCGCGATGAGCAGAATGTGCAGGGGGTTGCTTAAAAACACTTCGCCCTGGAACGCAAACAATAAAACCAGCGTCAGCAGCAAGCCGACGACGGTCGCGTTGCCGAACTTCGGCAAAAAGCGGTTTTCAAAGAATTCGGTTCCCCTGCGTTTTGTCACGAGCGTCCTGGTCAAGACGCCTCCGGCGAGCGGTATCGCGACAAAAAGCAGGACGGACAAGATAAGCGTATCCCAAGGGACGGTGATGTTGCTGATGCCCGTGAGGAACTTGACGATGGGCACGAAAGCGACGAGGATAATCAGGTCGTTGGTGGCAACCTGGACCACCGTATAGGCCGGGTCGCCCCTGGTCAGCGTGCTCCACACAAAAACCATAGCCGTGCAGGGCGCGGCGCCCAGCAGAATCGCGCCGGCGAGGTACTCTTTGGCGAGGCCCGGCTCGATGAATTTTGAGAAAACGACGTTGAGGAAAAATGCGGCGACGGCGTACATGGTGAAGGGCTTGATCAGCCAGTTCGCCGCCCAGGTGACAAAGAGACCTTTTGGGTTTTTGCCGACATTTTTAACCGAGAGGAAGTCGACCTTCATCATCATCGGGTAAATCATCACCCAAATGAGGACGGCGATGGGAATAGAAACCTGCGCGTACTCAAAGCGGCCGAGAAAGTCAGGCACTTGGGGCAGGAACTTGCCGATGAGGATGCCCGCCGCCATGCAAAGCAGCACCCAGAGTGAAAGGTATTTTTGAAAAAAACCAATGCCGGGGGTTTGCTCCTTTTCCACGCTGTCACCTCAATTCGATGCAGTCTCCGCAGCACAGCGGCACGCAGATGCCGCAGCCGTCGCATTTTTCGGGGTCGATTTCGGTGCGCGAGCCCAGCGGCTCGTCTTCATCCTCGGTCCAGATGACCGCCTGTCTCGGGCATTCTTTCAGCGGCCGGCAAATCCGGTTTTCGGACGCGCATTTGGCTTTGTCGATATAGGCTTTCAAAGCTGGACCCCCAGTTTTTCGACAATCTTTTTGACATCCTCCACCTTGAGGAATTTGCCGTAGGAAACGACCTTGCCGTCGATGACGAGCGCGGGCGTCTGCATGACGCCGTATTTCGCGATTTCGAGACTGTCGCCTATGCTGGCGACTTCGCCGGTGAAACCGAGTTCCCTGAGCGCGGTTTTCGTGTTTTCCAGCGTCTCGAGGCTCTTGCCGCAGCAGGCGCCCAGGACGATGAAACGGGACGCCGCGTTTTGCTGCCCGCAGCCGGAACAGCCGCATGCGCACGCTGTCTCCTCTTTTTTTACCGCGGGGGCAGTAGCCTGTTTTTCCTGTGTTTTTTTCTTGCCGAAACCGAACAGCGCCATCATACTCTCTCCTTATTGATAAAATCATTGACTGCTTAAAAACCGAGATAAAACATATATAAACCGATGACCAGAATCGCCGCGCCCATGAGGATGTTGAGCGCCTTGCTGATTTTGCCGTAGCGTTCGCCGGCGGACAGCTTTTTAACCAGCCCTACCGAGGTGCCCGTGATGACGGCGAGCGTGCCGTGGCCGATGCCGTACAATAGCAGCAGCAGGGCGCCCCAAAACACGTTCCCCTGGCCGGCGACGACCGCGAGCAGCGCGACGAGCACGGGCGTGGCGCAGGGCGATGAAAAGACGCCGCCCAGGATGCCCGCAATAAAAGCGCCGGCGTAACCTTTCCTTTTGTTCTTCGACATCAGATAGGACGAAGGAATCAGGTTGATGATGCCCCAGGTCTGCAGCGCCATGAGCACCATCAGCGCGCCCAGCGCGAGGTACCACCAGCGCAGCATGCCCGGGGGCAGCAGGCGGCCTAGCGCCGAGGCGGCGACGCCCAGCGCGGTAAAAGTCAGCGCGGCGCCTGCCGCAAAGGTCAGCGAGAGGCGGAAGGCCTTTTTCGGCTCCGTGCCGACGCCGCCGACGAAGCCGATGACCAGCGGAATCGTCGAAATCGAACAGGGCGTGAAAGAGGTCAGCACGCCGGCAGCCAGCGCGAGCAGGGGCGCCAGCCAGAAGTTGTTCTTAATGGCCGCCGCGAGGGTGTCCAGCCAGGCGTTGATGAGCGTCTGCATCACTTCATCCCCATGTCCGCGAGGATGGTCAGCAATTCCTCTTTGGTAAAGGTGCTCGAATGGGTCGTAAACAGCAGTTCGCCGCCGTCGCCGTAATGCAGGTCCAGCCCTAACTCGGCAGCGTTCGGCGGGTTGTACGGCGTCCCGTCGGCGTTGATGAACAGCTGCGTGGGAATATATTCAAACTCGTATCGCGAGGCGATATCCCAATATTTATCGGTATCGACAAACTTGACGATAGCCCTGCCCCTGAGTTCGGAATTGAGCGCCGTTATAATCGGCTTCATGTACTTGCACGGTTCGCACCATTCCGCGCCGAACTCGATGAGAATGGGCAGTTTGTAGGCCTTGAGCGCCTCGACGTCGAGTGTTTCGTCGGCGTTGAGGTCGAAATCCCCTTGTTTGATTACGCTCACGTCAGCCGTCCCCGGGGCGGTTGTCTCGGCGGAAGGGTTTTTGTCCCCGGCGTTTTTCAGCATCCAGACGGCAACGACGGCGGCGACGACCAGAACCGGAATAAGGATTTTCAGCGCTGTGGAAAGCGATTTTTTTTCATTGTTCATCAGCAACAGCCTCCTGTTTTGTCTGAACACGAGCAGCCGCAGCCGCTCTTTTCTTGCATGCTTTGATAGAATTGTACCAGATTTGCGGGAATGACGTAGGGTTCTTCCTCTTTTATCGGCGCGGGCGCGTAGAGCGCGCGGAGAATGCCGTCGACGATCATCGCTTTGGGCGGGCTGTCGTACTGCCTGCCGGCGTATTCGAACACGCGGCAGTCGGTATCCGCGCCGCAGAGGTCCCCGCACGACGCGCAGCGGTTCTCTTTGACCTCGCCGCAGATGTCCGCCCCGTTGACGCGGATGGTCGGCGAACTGACAAAGCGGTACTGTTCGGCGAGGGATGGCGAGTCCATTTTGACCTTGTTGACCGTCACGCAGCAGCCGAGCGTTGTCAGCACGGGGGACAGTTCGGCGACGGCTTCGTCGAGTTCTTTGTCGGACGCGGCGCAGCGTTCGCAGGCCTCGCGGTCGAGAAAAAGGAAATCCACCGCGACGCTTTTGCAATCCGCCCCGCAGCCGCACGAGCACGCCGGCGCTTCAGATGGAGATAAACCGTGCGGAGGCGTCCAGCCCGTATTGTCGCCGACATAGGTAATCGCCCCCTGCGGGCATATACTGCCGCAGCCGTGGCAGCGGTCGATACAGCCGGCCGGGTTCACCACGACAGGCACGGGTGCTTTCGCCGCATCATAGACCCCGTGGGTGCAAAAACCCGCGCAGGTGCCGCATTCGGTGCACAGGGTGTAATCGATGACGGGATACCATTTTTCAGCCATAAACTTTCTCCTCTACACAAACAAGAATTGAAGGGCGTTGAACAGGTAGCCGATGACGATAATGCCCAGCGCAACGATGCCGACAAAGACCGCCAGCAGTTTGGGCTTGACGGCTTTGCGAAGCATCACCATTGAAGGCAGGCTCAGGGCGGTGACCGCCATCATGAAGGCGAGAATCGTGCCCAGGCCGGCGCCTTTTGCAAAGAGGCTCTCCGCCACAGGAATGGTGCCGAAGATGTCGGCATACATGGGGATGCCGACCGCCGTGGCAAGAAAAACCGAGAAGGGGTTGCCGCTGCCGAGGACCGCGATAATCCATTTTTCGGGAATCACATTGTGGATAACGGCGCCGATACCGACACCGATGAAGATGTAAGGCGCGACCTTTTTGACGGTTTCCTTGACCCGTTGGGCGGCATAAGCGAAGCGGTCCCGTCTCGTCATCTCCTGCTGCTCGATGTCGACGTCGCCCGCGCTTTTGACGAAGTCCTCGACGTACTTCTCCATCCCCGCCTTTTCGATGAGCGTACCGCCGATGACGGCGAGCACAAGGCCGACTGCGACGTAGGCGAACGCGACCCTGCCGCCGAAGATGCTCATCAGCAGCACCAGCGAACCCAGGTCGACCAGCGGCGAGGAAATCAGGAAAGAGAACGTCACGCCTACGGGCAGGCCGGCGCTCGAGAAACCGATAAACAGCGGTATCGACGAGCACGAGCAAAACGGCGTCACCGTGCCCAGCAGCGCGGCAAGGGTGTTGGCGCCGATGCCGTGATAGCGGCCAAGGATCTTTTTGGTGCGTTCGGGCGGGAAATGGCTTTGGATATAGGAAATGATGAAAATCAGCAGCGAAAGCAGGACGAAGATTTTAACCGTGTCATACAGGAAAAAGCGTATGCTGCCGCCGAGCCGTTTGGCCGTGTCGAGCCCGAGGGCTTCGAGGGCGCGGCCGAAGAGCGCGTCGAGCCATTTCATGCCGAGGATTTGATTTTGAAAAAACGACCAGATACTTTTCACAATTTGCATGGGTGTTTACTTTTCCTTTCAATCTCCGCAGCAGGCGCCTGCCGAAGGGTCCGCATGGATGGCGGTGTATGTTTTCAACAAATCGGCGGCGCGCGCGGCGCCCTCCTCGCTGATGCGGTAATGGGTCCACTTGCCGTCGGCGCGGCTGACGACGACGCCGGCATCGCACAGAATTTTCATGTGGTGCGACAAAGTGGACTGGCCGATATCGAGGTTCTCGAGCAGTTTGCACGCGCACATTTCGCCGCAGCGGAGCATTTCAAGGATGCGCAGGCGGTTTTCGTCGCAAAAAGCGCGGAACACCGCCGCCTGCCGTTGATAATCACCCATTTTTACACGCCTCAAATCTATATTCATCGATATATAAATCATACCGTTCATATCGATATTTGTCAATATGTTGCTGAAAAATATTTTTGTCTTTGCGGCGCGGCGACCGGAAGGACGAATCATGCTATAATAGAAACGAATAAAAAGACAGATAAGGGCAGGCGCCGCAGGCCGAAACTACCGCGGGCCGCAAGGGGGAATAACGGTGAAAAAAGCGCTGATTATCGTGCTGTGCTTAGCGGCCGTTTGCCTTGCCGTGTTTGCGGCGGGCTACTGGCTGGATATTTATGTCGAGGACGGACGGCTGAAAGTGTCGCGGAAGAGCGCGGGGGAAACATTCAGCGATGTGCATATCGCCGCTTTTGAACGCCTGGATGTCAACGCGGCGGGCACGGATATCGAAGTGGTGACCGGGAAAGACTTCGGCTTTGCCTACGTCGCCTCCCGGGGCAAAACGACGGCCTGGAGCAACGAAAACGGCAAGCTGAGCATAAAGCAAAAAAACCGCAGCATGTTCCTCAACTTCGGTTTTCTATTCGGAAGGGACGATTATATCCGGGTCACCGTGCCGCCCGGCGTACAGTTGAAAGCCGCCACCCTCCGGGTTGCCAGCGGCAATATCGACGTGTCGGGCCTCATATCGGATACGCTCGGCGTTGATACGGTGTCGGGCAACACAAGCCTTGCCGGCACGTACGCCCGGCGGATGGACGCAGCCTCCACCAGCGGGAACATCCGATTGAAGGACTGCGAGGCTGTCCGGCTCGCAGTGAAGTTGACCTCGGGCAATTTGGACGCGGAAAAGCTGAAAACCCAAGGCATGGACGTCAAACTGACCAGCGGCAACGCCGTCCTCGAGGGAAAATTCCTCGGTGCGAGCAAACTGACCGCCGTCTCGGGCGACGTAACGCTGGCCGTCGACGGCAGTAAGGCCGACTACAACAGGAACATCTCCGTCGTCAGCGGCAGCGTCACCGTCGACGGGGCGCGCACAGGGAGCGAAAAATACGAAAACGAGGCCGCCCAAAACACGATCGATATTCATCTGACAAGCGGCAACGTCCGCGTCCACTTCACCGGCTGAACGCTGTTTTCGGGACCTCGGATCCGCGATTTGAAAATCCTGCCTGCCGTTCGGGCCCTTCCGCGCGGCAGGCAGGATTGTTGCATCGGATAGAAAAGTATTTACATAAAGTCAAAAGAAAATACCGCGGTCTGATCCCCTGCGCCCCAGTTGCTCAGGGGCGTTAACGCAAGGCCTGCGGCCTCAATGCCGGCGGGGATATGAACATACCGCCTGCGGTTGTTCCTGATGTCCAGCAGCGTCTGCCTGCCGGCGGCCGTTACGGCCTCGAGGCGGAAGTCCCTGCACAGCGTCGAGGGCAGCCGCGCCGCCGGGCTGTCGAGGCGGGTGTTGGCGCGCATGGCATGTTCGCGCTCGCAGCGGTCGCCCGGGAGCGTCAGGCGGTTGATGTCGCTGTCAAAGACCAGATGGACCGTTTCGACGCGCGCGGGCATGCTAAAACGATATTCTATGCTCGTAAGGTTGTTTACCTTTACACCGCAGGTTTCTGTCCCGTAACAGGGGTGCGGGCGGTCCTCCCCGTCGCGCAGCGCGCCGCTGCCGTTGACAAGCGCCGCTTCCAGACAAAACGGGGAAACGCTGCGCCGCAGGCCGGGCAGAAAGCAGTCTGAATCGAGCAATACCGCCTGCAGCGTACGGATTTTTTCGAGCAATACCCCGTGCGGCGTCAAGCCGAAGCGCACGGCAAGGGCCGCGGCGGCGCCAACGGCCTGGCCGAGCAGCGCGCAGATGCCCATGACGCGCGTGCTGCTCAAGGCGATATGCGTCGCGCTGATGTTGCGGCCGGCGAACAACAGGTTATCGACATTTTTTGAGTACAGCGCGCGGTACGCAATGGGGTAAGGCGACGCGGTCGGGATGCTGGTGTTCGCGGTCGCCTTGCGGGCGAAACCCGCCGGGTCATGGTCGTCGAGCGGCCAGCCGCCGTAGGCGACGGTGTCGGCGAAAGTTACGGCGTTCATGATGTCGTGCTGCGTGAGGGTATATTCGCCCGTCATGCGCCGCGACTCGCGCTTGCCGGGCAGAAAGCCGAAATAATCGAGTTCCCAATTCTCCGCTCCGCCGGCTTGTTTGAGATAGTCCCAGACCCCGGCGTTGAGCGCCATGAGTTCCTCGGCGGTTTTGTCCGTATCGGCGATGGTGTCGCCCTCGCCGCCGAGTTCGAGGTACCAGAAGTTTTCGAAGCAGTTGCGCAGGTCGGGCCGCCGGCCGGCAAAATCCTTTTCGCAGATTTTCCTGGCAAAGTCGGGCGCGGTAAAAGGTACGGGCGCCCCCGTTTCCCTGCCCCGGAGGGCGCAGGTCATGCCCATGGTTTTGCTGTCGGCGGTTTCGGACACATCCTCGCCGAATTCGCCCCGCGCCTCGCGGCCTATGCGGCACAGCGCGCCGGTCAGCGGGGCGAGGATGCTGTCGCCCGAACAATCGGCGAAAAGGGCGGCTGCGACGTCGACGAAGGTCTGCGTCGTCAGCTGATAGCCGGTGACCTGCCGGATGCGCGCCGTCCTGCCGTGGGCAAAAACGCCGCTATCGACGCGCGCGTCGATGCACGCGCAGTTGAGCAGCAGCGTGATGTTCTTCTCCCGCCGGACGAAGTCAAGCAGGAGCATATCCCAGACATAGTAATTCTTCGTCGGGTTGCGATAAAGGTTCTCGAGTTCGATTTCTTCGAGTATGCCCGTTTCGCGGTTGTTGACCCCGCGCGCGCCGCAAATCCACATGCGGATTTCCGACGAGGCGTTGCCGCCGAGCATCGGCCTCTCGTGCATGAGAACGGTACGCAGGCCGCCGCGCGCCGCCTGAATTGCCGCGCAGATGCCCGCCATGCCGCCGCCGACGACGCAGAAGTCGGCTTGAATTTGTTTTCTGTTAAGCACCGCTGCCGCCCCCGCTGTCAGCCCGGCGGACATATCTTAAAGTTTGATATCCTTGAACTTCACGGTAACGGCTTTGTTGTTATATTCCTCTTTGCTGAGTTCGACGATGATATGCCAGTAGGCGATATCGGCCGTCTGCACCTTGGGCAGGAGCCGGTTGACGGTGAGCACCGAGCCGTCTTCGGTCTGCTCGAACTTGACCGCTTTGTGCCGGATGGAACCGCTGGGTTCGACGAGCACGACGAAAATCAGGAGGTTCTTTTTGAAATACTCGGCGTCGTACTGATCGACCGCGTCGAGGAAGCCGATGGTTTCATCGGAGGCCGGATCCGGGTTGCGGCCGAGTTTGCCGTAGAACTTGGCCTTGTTCGCTTTGATGTAATTGTCGACCTCCGCCTTGGAACGGATGGCGTAGACCGACGGGAGGCCGTTGATTTTATCGGGGTCTGCGTCGGTGCGGATGTACTGCGCCTTCATCTTGAGTTCGACCGGCGTCGCGGTGGTACTCACGGGGCTTTTCGTCGCGTTGGCTTTGGTGGTTTCGCCGCCGCCGGCGCCGCAGCCGGCCAGGAAAACGAAGGCGGCCGCCGCCAAAATGCAGATGATTTTTTTTGTCATATGTTACTCCTTTACCTTACAAAGGGCGGACGCCCCGGAATGGATCAAAATCGCCGCAGACCTGCCGGCTTAGTCCGACATCCATTCCACCGGCCTCATCCAGAAATTCGGCTCGGTTGAAATCGGCCCGCCCAGCGTCATATAGGTAATCCCTGAACCGACGATATCGTTGTACAGTTTCTCGTTCTCTTTCAGCCGGCCGGCAAGGTTCAGCGGGGAAAACTCGTCAACCAGCAGGTTCGCCTTATAGGTCCGCCAGGACAGCCGCGAGCGCCGGATGTTTGCCAGCTGCTGCGCGCTGCCGGCGTTCGCCTCGGCTTTATCCCAAAGGGCGTCGATGTGTTTGCGCTCGCCGGGTGTGAAATACAGCCCCTCATACTCCCACTGGAAGATGTAGATATGCTGGCTGGTCTTGAGCGTCTTGCTGGTGATGGTGTCGATATATTCTTTGATAAACGGCGCCGCGGCCTCCCCGTAATAGCCCGCCAGGAACTCGTCGATCAGGGGTTCGACCCGCGCGGTCGGGTCCCACAGCAGTTTGGCGATGACGTACGCGCGCAGTTCGCCGAACTCCCCGCTGACGGAGGCGGCGTTGCCTTCTTCAAACACGCCCTTGACGTTGTTCTCTGCAAAGAACTGCATATTGGGCTGGAGCACCTGCAGATTGGCGAAAATGTTGAGGTACATCATGAAATTGGTCGTGTAATCCCAGACATAAAGGTTTTTGCAGATGGCGGACCAGCCCCTGATATCTTTGGCGAAGGCGGATTCGACGTGCGCCCTGCGCGCCGCCGGGGAATCGAGCTCGATGAAAGGGAACTTGTCCAGGCGGTTTTCGCTCCTGATTCTGGCTACGCCGCACTCCTCAAGCGGGTGCGAGAAACAACATTCGATGGAGCACAAGCGGACGATGACATTGTCGCGCGGGACGATGTTCTTGGGCGGCGTCCGGGTGTACTGGTAGGCGAAGGTGTCGAAACGAACGGACGGAAACTCGTCTTCCAGCGCTTCGGCCACCCGGTTGACAAACCAGATATTCGTGCCGGAAGGCCCGCCGTACATCGCGTCCATCGCCTTGCAGTGTTCGCATTGGCAGTAGCCGCCGTTGTCGTTTTGCGTGATGGAAACAATCCTGGCATTCGGGCTCGCCAGCAGCGCTTTGCGGACGTTTTGGATGACGATGGCCAGCACATCCGGATTGGTCAGGCAGCGCTGGTCAAGCGTCCGCGCGCCTTTGTCCTCGCGGTAGGAGAAATATTCGGGATGCGTTTCAAAATAGCTGTCCGGCAGCAGCGAACTCATGGAATGGCAGCCGTTGGCGTAGAAAACGGGGCCGCCGTACTGCGGCGAGGAGGTGCCCTCGTTGATTTTCTGTTTGGCGCGCCACGCCTCGTCGAAGGTGCAGTTCCAATCCTGATAGCGGTATTCGAAGACCGGCTTTTCGCTGTAGTCGAGGCGCGCGTCGATGTCGACCTGGGCGCTTTGCGGGACTTTTTCCATGCCGGGCGTAAACCAGCGGCAGCCCAGGCACTGTTCGAGGAAGTCGTAGACGCCGTACAGCGTGCCGCGCGGCCCGCCGCCAGTAATGAACAGCTTGCCGGAAGCAACCTGAATCCGGAAGCCCTCCTCCCCGAGCGCGGCGCGGTCCGCGATACCGCCCTGCGGTTCGCGGTTGGTGAGGCCGACGAGGATTTCTTTATCGCGCACGCGCGCGGTATCCTGCGTCAGTTCCAGGGTGATGCCGCTGATGAGGCGGATATACTTTTGCAGTTCCAGCGCAGCGGTCGTTTCGGGCTCGGAACAGGTCGCGCCTTTGACGATGACATAGTCGCCTTGATCGCCGCCGGCGAGCGTGAGCCACTCGGTAACGGCCGGCTGCGTGACGTCAGCGCCGCCGTAGTCGATATCGATGACCTTCCGGTTGACGGCACCGAGCGTAAACGACGTGAGGACCTGTGACAGGAAGACGATAATCGCGACGATTCTTTGCATAGCCGTTCATCCCCTTTGTTCAAACATCTGTTGACGGTTCACGATGCCTTCTTGCGCGCCGTGGCGCTTTGTCGGCTATGCCGCCGCCGGGCGGCGGCCGTTGCAATCAAAATAAACCGCTGATAACGCCGTCGGCGCTGACGTCGATGCTGACGGCGGCGGGCTTTTTCGACAGGCCGGGCATTGTCATGATGGCGCCGCAGATAAAGACCACGAAGCCGGCGCCCGCGCTCAAACGGACCTCCCTGACATGGACGGAAAAGCGCTCCGGCGCGCCGAGCAGGGCGGCGTTGTCGCTGAATGAATACTGCGTTTTCGCCACGCAGACGGGTAAGGCGCCGAAGCCCATAGCCTCGATTTCTTCCAGCTGCTTCTCCGCCGAAATATCGAATGTCGTGCCCGACGCGCCGTAAATCCTGCGGCAGACGGTTTCAAACTTTTCTTTCAGCGAAAGGTTGTCTTCGTAAGCAAATGTAAAGGCGGATGGCTTGTCGGTTAATTCGGTTACTTTTTGCGCCAAATCGACGGCTCCGGCGCCGCCTTTGGTGAAAACCTCACTCAGCGAACAGGGCACCGAGAGCGACGCGCACAGGTCCAGCAAATATTGATGCTCCCCTGCGCTGTCGGACGGGAAAGCGTTGACGGCGACGCACACCGGCAGGCCGTAGACGCCGCGCAGGTTGTTGATATGCCGCACCAGGTTCGCCGCGCCTTTTTCGAGCGAAGCCAAATCCGGGGTGTTAAGTTTTTCTTTGGCGCAGCCGCCGTGGTGCTTCAGCGCTCGAACGGTCGCCACGAGGACGACGGCGTCCGGCTTCAGGCCGGCGCTGCGGCATTTGATGTCCAAAAACTTCTCCGCGCCGAGGTCCGCGCCAAAGCCCGCCTCGGTGACGGTGTAGTCGGCGAGTTTCAGCCCCATGCGGGTGGCGACGACGCTGTTGCAGCCGTGGGCGATGTTCGCGAAAGGCCCGCCGTGGATGATCGCGGGCGTATGCTCGAGCGTCTGCGCGAGGTTGGGGTCGAACGCGTCTTTGAGCAGGGCAGCCATCGCCCCCGCCGCACCGATTTCGCCGCAGGTGACCGGTTTGCCGTCATAGGTGTAGCCGACCACGATGCGCGCCAGACGCGCCTTCAAATCTTCCAGGCTGTTCGCCAGGCAGAAAATCGCCATCACTTCGCTGGCGGCGGTAATGTCGAAACCGTCCTGGCGCGGGATGCCGTTGGGGCCGCCGCCCAGGCCGTCGACCATGAAACGCAGCTGCCGGTCGTTCATGTCGATGCAGCGCTTCCAGGTGACGCGGTTGGGGTGCAGGCGCAGCGGGTTGCCGTGGAAAATCGAGTTGTCGATCATCGCGGCGAGCAGGTTGTTCGCCGCGCCAATGGCGTGCAGGTCACCGGTGAAATGCAGGTTGATTTCTTCCATCGGCACGACCTGGGCGTAGCCGCCGCCGGCCGCGCCGCCTTTGATGCCGAACACGGGCCCGAGGCTCGGCTCCCGGATGACGAGAACGGTCTTTTTGCCGATACGGCTGAGCGCATCGGCCAGGCCGACGTTGATGGTGGTTTTGCCCTCGCCCGCCGGCGTGGGGTTGACGGCGGTGACGAGAATCAGTTTGCCGTCCGGCTTGCCGGCCAGGTCTTTGAGCAGCCGGCGGTCGATTTTCGCTTTGTATTTGCCGTAGGGGCTGAGGTATTGCTCGTTGACGCCGAGCTGCGCCGCGATCTCGGCGATGGGCTTGAGTTCGGCTTCCTGCGCGATTTGGATGTCGCTTTTCATGAATCGGCTCCCATCGGATATTTTGTTTGGTCTCAACGCAACAAAGTATAACAAAAAAACGGCGAAATGCAAAACGCACAGCGCCGTTTGATATCCGTAAATGCTCTTATCCTTTCCAGGTAAAACTGAACAGGTTGCCCTGCGTCGAATAGGTCACGCCTTCCGGCTGTTCCTCGTCAAGGGCGGCCAGAAACGCGTCTTTCATTTCGGCGGTTTTGAACTCGATGGTACCCTCGAGCGTCAGCATCGACGGGAGGCTGACGCCGATTTTGAAGCCGGTCATCCACCAGTGAAGTTCGGGTTCCCGGACAAAAAGCAAGCGGCCGTTTTTGTAGAGTTTCATCGACATCGGCACCATCCACTCGTCCGAGGCGCAGTCATAAAACTCGACTATTTTACCCTGCGGCTTGTTGTAAAAACCGAACTCCGCGCCGGTGAAAACGTTGAAATACTGCCCCTTCCAGAACTGGACGAGCCAGTCGAGACCGCCGTAAGAAAACTTGACACGGAAGGTTTTGACATAATGGCCGACGGCCGGAGCCAGGGCATCGTAAGCCCGGCAGTAACCGAACTCGCGGTGCCAGGTGTAAACGGGCGAATAATACATCATCTGCCCGACGTCGACGTTGAAGCCGGTGTGCAGCGCGCCTTTCTGGTCGTCGTCGTAAATCAGCCCGGTCTGCGTATTGTAGAAAACAGTCGACGGCAGCACATGGTGGACGCCTTCGTTATCATCGTAGGCGCCGTAAAACTCCTGCAGGTTCTCCCCGACGGGCACCAGATAGACTTCGAAGTTGTGGATGCCGGTTTTCGAGGCGGCGATAATCGCCTTGAGGTAACCGATGGCCTCGGCCAGCGCCCGGTTTTGCAAGACAATGCCGTCGGTAACCGCACTTTCGCCGCCGGATGGGTCTTGCGTTGACTCCACCGGCAGCGCGGCCGGGGCGGCAAGACTTATGGGTGTCTTTGCAGGGCTTGGAGAAACGGTTTGCGGGGCGGCTGCCGCAAGCGGCTGCGCGGCAGTCCCAAACCGCATAGAGCGGACGGACGGCACCGCCTGTTTCGGCTCCCCTGCACGGCTGAGCGCTCCGGCCGCCGTGACGCTTGCGGTTTCATCCGATGAGGCGGCGGGGCTGCCGTCGGCCGCCGGCATGGCCAGCACGGCCGCCAGCGCACACGCCAGCGCGAGGGAAACCAGGCGTTTGGCGATGTTCATCGTTGACATACGGGTATTCCCCTCCCTGAGTGGAAAAGCGGCGGCATGGGCTTGAAAGCCGCCGGTTTTATTGCTCCGGTTTGGCGGCAACGCCTTTGCGCGCCTCAATCTCGGCGAGCATATTTTTGTAATATTCCTCATCGATTTTCACCTTTTTGCGGATGACGAGAAAGGCGGCGCCGATGAGGATAATGGGCGCCACCACCATGCTGACCCTGAGCCAGAACGTGATGCTCGGCGGGGCGGAAACAAGAAGGTCTTTAATCTGACGCATTTTTTCGGCCTCGGTAATCTCCTTGAGGTTCGCCTGCTTTTCAAGGTCCGAAATACCGTTGGTGATGCTGAGCATGCCGATGGCCAGGTAGGCGACGGTAATGATGGCCTGCTGGAGCGCGCTGCCCATTTTCGCCATAAACGGGCGCAGGGAAAAAATAATCGCCTCGTCGCGCGAATGGGTTTTATATTCGTTGTATTCGATGGTGTTGGTCAGGTAAATGGTGATGACCATATACATCAGCGACTGGCCGAAACCGATGACGAACGCTTCGAGCAGAATGACGGCAAGCTGGACGTTGGCCGGCGCGCCGACGGCCGGCAGCAGAGTGCCGAAAACCATAAACATGACGTAGCCCGTGGCGGTGGTGATCATAGCCAGCGTCGACATCTTCTGGCGGGACATTTTCGCGGCCAGACGCGGGTATAAGATGTTGATGGCGACCGAGGCGAGCGCGTACAAGGCGACGAACATCGTCACATAGGTGCCGTTGTAGCCGAAAGAGAGGTACATGTAATTGACGCCGAAGGCCGTCAGCAGCGCGCTGCCGACGTTATACAGCAGCATCACCAGCGCGACCCACAGCAGCTGGTCGTTTTTAAAAATCACGCCGGCCATTTTTTTCAGCCCGATGTGCTCCTCTTTTTCGAGGTGGGCGGTTTTGTTTTCTTTGACAAAGAAGTAGACGACCACCTGACTGACAGTCAAAGCGGCGGCGATAAACACCGCCACCGCCCGGAAGCCGGAAATCGAGCTGCCGCCGATGGCACCGGAGCCGTTGGTTAAAATCGGAATCAGCCCCATGGAGAGGATGGCGCCGATCATCGCGAACAGGTTCGCGTAGGAGGTCAGTTTATCGCGTTTTTTCGGTTCGCTGGTCAGCGACGGCAGCATGGACCAATAGCCGATGTCGTTCATCGTCCAGGTGATGTCCCAGAACAGATAAAGCACCGCGAACAGAACGACAAAGTTCCAGCCGTCGACGCCGTTGCTGAACATGATAATCAGAACAATGGCGTTGAGTACGGCGCCGATGATGATCCAGGGCTTGAATTTGCCGACCCGGGTGCGCGTGTTTTCGATGATGCCGCCCATCACCGGGTCGTTGATCGCGTCCCAGATACGCGCGATTACCAGAATCGTCCCGATGGCCCCGAACTGTTTGGGCGTTAAACTGCGCGTGAAGAGTACATAGGTCAGCAGAAAATTGGCATAGAGCGTGTAAGCCATGTCGCGCCCGATACCGGGTACCGTGTAGGTCCATTTGTTGCGGCGGAAGCGTTCTTCTTCGTTGAGCTGTTTCAAATAATCACCCTCCCGATTGATTGAATGGGCGGATAGGACGGCCGGTGAAACCTTTTGTATTTCTGACGAAAGACATTATTATCATACCATAAAAGGAATAAACTTCAAGCGCCGCGCGGCTGCCCTCACATTTGACAGGGCCGGGCCGCGCATTATAATATTTCCGGGTCAAATGCGCTGTGAAAAACGCGTTTGCGTAAAGGGCGAATTTGCCCTTTACGGCGGCGGAGGCTTGTTTTGCCGGTTCAAAACTGTCGCCGGCCGTTTTTACGCATCCGAGGGCAAACGGAGGAACGCATGCTCAACATCATCCTGCTGGGGCTGGTCAGTTTTTTTTCGGACATCAGTTCGGAAATGGTCTACCCGGTCATTCCGCTGTACCTGACCGCCCGGCTCGGCGCTTCGCCGGCCCTCGTCGGAGTTATCGAAGGCATTTCGGAAAGCACCGCCTCGCTGCTGAAAGTTTTCAGCGGCTATTTTACCGACCGCTTCAGCCATAAAAAACCGGTGGCGATGCTGGGATACGCCGGGGGGCTTTTCTACAAAGCGGCGCTGATATTCTCCAAGTCGTGGCACGGCGTGCTTTTTGCGCGCGTCGTCGACCGGGCCGGCAAGGGCATCCGCACGGCGCCAAGGGATGTAATGATCGGCGAAAGCGCCGGCGCAGGCCGCATCGGCCGGGCATTCGGCATCCACAAAGCCCTCGACATGGCGGGCTCCGCCATCGGCATTTTCATCAGTTACCTGCTGTTGAGGCATTCCGAAACCGTGTTCGAAGCGTTCGACTATAAACAGCTCTTTCTGATATCGGCCGTCCCTGCCCTGCTGGGGCTGGCGATGTTCCTTTTTATCAAGGAAAAAAAGGCGCAAAGCGGGAAATACGTCCGCGAACCTTTTTGGAAAAACATCCGGCAGCTCGACAGCCGGCTGAAGCTGTACCTGTGCGTATTCTTTGTTTTTACCCTGGGCAATTCGTCGAACGCCTTCCTGCTGCTCAAGGCGAAAGACGCGGGCTTTGACGACACCGGCGTCGTACTGCTTTATTTTGTATATAATTTGGTTTCGTCTTTGCTTGCCATACCGTTGGGCCGTCTGTCCGACATCATCGGGCGCAAAAAACTGCTGGTGGCTGGCTATTTCACCTTTTCGGCCGTTTACGCCTGTTTCGCTTTCGCCGGCAGCCGGCCGGCGTTTTATTTCGCGTTCGCCCTCTATGGCATTTACACCGCCATGACCGCAGGCGTCGAGCGCGCTTTTATCACGGACATCGCCCCCGCCGCTTTGAAAGGGACGCTGCTGGGGCTTCATTCGACGCTCGCGGGCATCGCTCTGCTGCCTGCCAGCGTTATAGCCGGCCTGCTGTGGGACGCCGCCGGCCCGAAGGCGCCTTTCCTGGCCGGATCCGCGCTCGCGCTGGCCGCGGCGCTGGTACTGCTGTTTTTCCTGGGGAATACCGATACGCAGGACAAGGAGACGGCGGGGGCTGCCGCAAGAGATTAAATTATTCCATCAATAAACGAAGGGCAGGCCTTCCGGTCCGCCCTTCTTAAGTTCAATATAATGGCCGCCTCAGTAGGCAAGGCCGGTGGTCTGGTCGATGTCACGCATAAAGTTTTCGACGTCGGTCAGAATGCCGGAGTCGCCGCTGTCGATGTTGCCGTCGCCGTTGACGTCGCCCGCGAGATAGTTGACGCTGCCTGCCGGCCATTCGACAATCCAGTTTTCGATGTCGACAAGCAGGCCGGCGTCGGCCGAGTCGATATTGCCGTCGCCGTTGACGTCGCCGAAAATGATGATGGTGTAGGTGCCGATAATTTCCTCGTTGGCGTTGTTGACCAACTGCACCACCGCGCCGGTGCCGAACGTATCGCTGGTCAGGTAATTAAGGCGGCCGTTGCCGTTGATTCTGACAAAATCGCTTTCAAACTCGCCCATGGTAAGGCCCGTCTTCAGCCCGAAAATATAACCGTTTTGCTCGTCGATAATCGTGGTGGAGCCGTACGCTTTCTCCAGATTGAGGGGGATCATCAGCCATTGCGCGGTATAGACCGCGTTGCCGGCTCCGACTGTCGGCGGAACCGCGGGCAGCCAGCCGGTAAAGATGTAGCCCGGGCGCGTCACTTCGGGAGCCGTGAGAGCCGCGCCGTATTCCATCAGCGTGGAGGCCGATCCCTGCCCGCCGTTGGCATCAAAGGTGATCTGGTAGCTTTCCTTGGACCAGGAAGCATAAAACGTAACGTTGCTGGTCAGCGTATACGGCCATACAACCGGCTTGGTAAGGGCTTGGTTGGAGAACCAGCCGTTAAAGCGGTATCCCGTCCTGGCAGGCTGAACCGCCGGCTCTTCGACCGGGTCGCCGTAATAAGCGGTAATGGGGGCGACGGCTGTGCCGCCGTTGGACTGGAAGCTTATGGTATGGGAAATCCTTGACCAGACCGCGTAGAAGGTGACAATGGCCCCGTCGTCGGAGGCAAGGTTGAGCACGCTCTGCGCGTCGGTATAATCGGCCGTCCCGGCCTGCTGAGAGGCCGACCAGCCGAGGAAATTATAGCCCGTGCGCGTAAAGCCGTTCGCGGTCAGGTTGGCCGCGGTGCCGTACACATGCGAAGAGTCGGCCGTGACGCCCTCGCCGCCGTTGGCAAGATAAGTTACGGTGTAGCGGTTGGGCGTCCATTGCGCCACAAAAGTCCGGTTGGCGGAGGGCACCGTGTCGGGCACCTCGGGCTGCCAGCCGGCGAAAGTGTAGCCCGTTCTGGCAACTTCGGGCGCCGTGAGCGGCTCGCCGGGCAGCATGACCGCGCTGGCGGAGCCCGTGCCGCCGTTGGCGTCGAAGGTCATGGTGAAGCCCGTCAGGACCCACTTCGCGTACAGTTTGATGTCCGTTGTGCCGACGGAGATGGGCGCGAGGTTGGAGTATACAACGCTTCCGTTCGGAGAGGTTGCCCAGCCGGCGAAGGTGTAATTCGGTCTGGTAAACAGGTTCTGGTTGATGGAAACGGTGGCATTCTGGGGCGCGTACTGCGCGGGCATCTCGCCGGTTCCGCCGTTGGCGTCGAAGGTGATCATCACCTGGTTGAGTTTCGCCTCGTCGACAAACTCGTTGGTATAGGAACCGTCCGTGCTCAACTGGTAAATCGATACGCCGGGATTGTTGTCATTGTATGTGAGGGTCAGTCCGGTTGATTCGCCGTAACCCAGGTCAATACCGTCGGCCGTGGTCATGGTAAATTCGTTGAGGTGGTCGTGGCCGAAATACGCGCCTTTCAGATTGCCGTAGGCCGCCCATGCTTCATAGAGCGTTTTGCTGCCGTAACTCGCGGACGAACGGTGGGCCGCGGATTCATAGACCGACAGGTTGGCCGGGCAGGGACCCTCCTTGTAGATTTCACTGAGGTTGTTGGAGGAGCATCTTGCCCAGTTAATCATCGAAGGCGTCAGAATATATTCGTTGCTGGAAAACGGCGTTCCCTGGCCGTACATGCCCGAGGGGTCAATGGTCATGCAGCGGGTATAAATGTCCGGAACGATGATATGCTGGAACCAGAGGGAGGGTACGTCGGGATAGGTCTGGCTCTGCTGGATATAATAGTCGACCTGGTTGGTGTAGGGGCAGTCGTAGGAACCCGAGGAGGGGTTGTCGTTGGAATCCATCAGGTAGACCTGATAGGCCGGCGTGCCGCTTGTCTGGCCGTAGGGATAGATGAGGATCACTCCGTTGCCGGCTCCGGTCAGCGCGGTAACGTCGTGGTCGATAAAATTGCCGCCGCCTGCGTTTTTGTAAAAGACATACTGCTCGTCGGTTGTCCCCGGATCGGCGATATAGGGAATCTTGTCGTTGTCGTGGTTGCCGAACGTCACGGCGAACTTGGTATTGGTGTTGACCATCGGCGCGACGATGTTGTTAATCACGCTTTGAGCGGACGATTTGCTCATCATTCCCGCGATGTTGTCGCCGGTCAGTACGACCAGGTCGGGGCTGTAGCGGGCGATCGCTTTGGTGATGACCGAAGTGATCCTGCTGCTGAGGGAAGTGCCTGTCTGGATGTCGGTCAGCTGCATGACGGTAAACTGGCCGGCGGCGTCAAACTGCAAAGTACCGGCAAAGGCCGCCTGCGCCCCTACCGATGCCCAGGGAACCGCCGCCGCGGCGAAAGACAGCGCCAGCAGCGCGCATAACATGCGTTTTTTCAATGACATAATAATGCTACTCCTTGCCCGTATGCGGCTGCGCCGTTTGGTCCCGGCTGCCGCGATTTTCTGTTTGATCAAGCGGAACGGCGATAGTTAGACTATTCTATTATAATGCAACGCAAACGAAAAACAAGTCTTTCACGGCATCAAAAAAGAGAAATGCGCCGCCGTTACCCAACAGCGGCGCATCACGGTGTATCAATACGGACACCGCATTCCTTTTCACGGTTGTCCGAAGTCTATTGCCATCAAAAAGAAATCAGCGGAAAATCCATCGGTTGAGCCGACCGGTTTCGGGAACTTTTACCGCTTTCAGCCGGATGTCAAAGTTGTTACCAACGGGAAGTCGATATATATTTCCGTCCCGCCGGCTTGGCGTTCCCTTTCCGGCTTAGCCGTGACGGAGGGTTCGCCACTCCCGCGCTTATTTTCCCCAGCCGAAATCGCCGACAAGTTCGACAAAGGTGACCGCGTACAGGGCCCGCGCCCCGACGGCACCGTTTTCATCTTTGGTGACCAATGTCAGCTCCTGCAGGCCGGGAGGGCCGACCGGAATAAGCATCCTCCCGCCGTTTTTCAGTTGCGCAATCAGGCGCGGCGGCACGCTGCCGGCCGCCGCGGTAACGATGATGCGGTCATACGGCGCGTATTGGGCCCAGCCGAGGCTGCCGTCTCCGGTCCGGAAACGGATATTGGAATAGCCGAGCCGGGCGAGACGCTCCCGCGCTTGTAACGACAGTTCGGGGATGCGCTCGACGGTAAAGACCTCCCCGGCGAATTCGGCCAGGAAAGTCGTCTGATAGCCGGAGCCTGTCCCGATTTCGAGCACGCGGCAGTTTTTATCGAGTTCGAGCGCCGCCGTCATGTCCAGCACGAGGGTCGGCTGCGAAACGGTCTGGCCGAAGCCGATGGGCAGCGGCCGGTCGAGCGGCGCCAGCGGCTTCAGGCCGCCCTCGACAAACAGCGAACGGTCGAGCGACCGGAAAAAAGCGCGCAGTTTTTCATCGTCCATACCGAGCCGCCTTCTTCTGCCCGCGGCGGTACCGCGTTTTACTTCGCCGCGCGGTCTTTGAAAACAAGAATCACGGCGCTGACAAAGGAGGCCGCGCACAGCGCGCCGAGCAGGAAAGTCGAGATGCTGTTGTTGACAAAGTTCATCGTCGGATTGAAATGGTCGAGGATTAAAAAGACGACAAACACGCTGGAGAGCACGATGGCGGCGTGGGGGAATACTTTCCACAGCGATTTCACGGCTGCACCTCCCGGATAATCAGGCAGTCGCTGACGCTGCGGCCGCCTTTGTAGGGCCGGTTGACGAAGGTGTCGTTGAACGTCATCGCCGCCGACTGGCCGCCGTCGAGGTTATAGGCGCTTTTGCAGCCGAGCTGCTCAAAAATCTTTGCGTACTGCGCCATCGTCACGCCGACGGAATAGCCGTCCTGACGGCCGTCGACAAGAATAAAGCAATAATGGCCGGGTTCGTAATATCCGAAGCCGCTTCGCGGATTTTGCACCGTCACGGAACTGTTGAAGGTCTTCATCGCCTTGCCGTCGGCGTCAAGCAGCATCGGCCCGAACGTCCAGGCCTGCCAGACACCCCGGCTGACGGCTTCCCGGGCATCGAATGTTCCCGGAGCGAACACCTGGACCGTCCCGTCGTAATACAGCGCGCCGACGTCGCAGTCGGTCGCTTCGGCGCGGTAGAGTTTCCCGTTGCGGACGACCACCCCGCCGTTGTTGCCGGCGGAATTGCCGTAATAATCGCCGGTCATCGCCAGCAGGGCGCCGGAGGCGATGTCCATATCCGGCACGGTGTCGCGGTAGCCGGAACCATAGGTGTTTTCGGCCAGATACGTGCCGAAACACTCGATATCGGCGATGTAGATGTCGGCGACATAGTAGGTTACCAGGCTGTTGCCGCTGCCCGTCGTTACTTTTTGAATATGGATGGAGACGTTCGGGCTGGTGTACGAGTCGGCTGTTTGGACGACCGTATCGGTGAAGTGCCCGGCGAACTTCTCTTTCCACGTCAAGGACACCGGCGACGTCGTGTCGCCGGCCTTCGTTGTTTCGCCGGCAGAGCTTTGTGCGGTCGTGACGACCATCACCGGCTCGCCGCCTTTTTGCGGCAGCACATGGTGAAACAGTGCGAACACAATCAGCACGGTTCCGATGAGCAGCACATCTGTCAGGATAACGGCCCAAAGCGGCATGCGTTTCTTTTTACGCGGCGCGGTGTTCGATGGTTCCATCTTCTTCTCTCCCGTTTTGCCAGCCCGCGGACGTTGGCGTGATATGATTTCGAAATCATCTTACAACAAAAGCGCTCCCTTGTCATCTGTTGTTTGCGGCACGCGGCAAGGGCGCCCCCCCGTCTTTAGCCGTATCATCCGCTTGATTTCCTACTATCCCCGTAGTAAAATGGGTTATATAAAGATGCCGGTTGCCCGCAGCCGGACCGCAAGGAGGAAACCCATGAAAATATCGACCAGGGGCCGCTATGCCCTGCGCATCATGGTCGAACTCGCCCGGCAGGGCGGGGAGGAGTTTGTCCCGCTGAAACTGATCTCTCAGCGGCAGGATATCTCCATGAAATATCTCGAGAGTATTGTCGCCGTGCTGCAGAAAGCCGGTTTTCTTATCAGTCTGCGCGGCAAATCGGGCGGATATAAGCTGGCCAAACCCGCAAAGGAGTACTCCGTAGGCGCCGTGCTGAAACTGACCGAAGGCAGCCTGGCGCCCGTTGCGTGCCTCGACGGCCCGTCACCGGGCTGCGGGCGCGCCGAACACTGCCCCACGTTGCCGATGTGGGCGCGGCTCAACGACATTATTGACGAATACCTGGAGAGCGTATCGATTGAGGAACTGGCTGCCGGCTGTGCGGGCGGCAGCGATTATTGTATTTAAGCCCGGCGCCGCGCTTTTTCAGCCTCGGTATTGACAAAAATCGGCGGCTATGATATATTCCTACTATGCCGATAGGATAAATGCAATTTTATTGCGAAATCGTTGAAAATTATAAGATCGGAGATAACTCCCATGAACGTGTATCAATCCGTCGCCGAACTCGTCGGCTCCACGCCGCTGATGGAACTGGTGAATACCGAGCGCGCGCAGGGCCTTGAAGCGACCCTGCTGGCGAAACTGGAAATGTTCAACCCCGCCGGCAGCGTCAAGGACCGCATCGCCAAGGCGATGATCGAAGACGCCGAGGCGAGGGGCTTGCTCAAAAAAGGCTCCGTCATCATCGAACCGACCAGCGGAAACACCGGCATCGGCCTGGCTTCCATCGCAGCGGCGCGCGGCTACCGCATCATCCTCACCATGCCCGAGACGATGAGCGTCGAGCGCCGCAACCTGCTGAAGGCCTACGGGGCCGAGTTGGTGCTGACGCCCGGCGCGCTGGGCATGAACGGGGCCGTGGAAAAGGCGAAGGAACTCGCAAGCGAAACGGCGGGCAGTTTTATGCCGGGCCAGTTTACAAACCCGGCGAACCCCGCAGCGCACGAGGCGACGACCGGACCGGAAATCTGGAAGGATACCGCGGGCAAGGTCGATATTTTCGTTGCCGGCATCGGCACGGGCGGCACCGTGTCGGGTGTGGGGCGGTTTCTGAAGAAAAAAAAGCCGTCCGTCAAAATAATCGGCGTCGAGCCCGCCGCTTCTCCCCTGCTGACCAAAGGCACGGCCGGCCCGCACAGAATACAGGGCATCGGGGCGAACTTTGTGCCCGACACGCTCGACCGCCGGATGGTGGATGAAATCATCCTTGTCGAAAACGAGGACGCCGCCGAAACCGGCAGAGTTTTGGCCAGAACGGAGGGTTTGCTCGCCGGCATCTCGTCGGGCGCGGCGGTTTGGGCTGCGATTCAAACCGCCAAGAGGCCGGAGAACCGGGGCAAAACCATCGTCGTCCTACTGCCCGACACCGGCGAGCGCTACCTTTCCACCCCGATGTTTTCGGATTAAGGAGGTTTTATCATGATTTACGCGGATAACGCGGCCACCACCAAAACATCGCAAACCGCCAGGGATACCATGCTGCGGTATATCGACGAAATTTACGGCAATCCGTCGAGCCTCCATTCTCCGGGCCAGCAGGCCGACGCCGCGCTGTGGGAAGCGAGGGGAACCGTCGCCCGCTGCCTCAATGCCACGCCGAAAGATATTTATTTCACCTCCGGCGGCAGCGAATCGGTCAACCAGGCCATCCTCTCCGCCACCGCGCTGGGCGAAAAGCGCGGGAAAAAGCACCTGATCTCCACGCGCTTCGAGCACCACGCTGTGCTGCATACGCTTGACAAACTCGCCGGGCAGGGTTTTGAGGTCACCCTGCTTGAGGTCTATCACGACGGCATCGTCCGCCTGGAGGATTTGGAAAAAGCCATCCGTCCCGACACGGCTCTGGTCAGCGTCATGTTTGCCAACAATGAAATCGGCACCGTTCAGCCCGTTGCTGAAATCGGCCGCATCTGCCGGGAAAGAGGCGTGCTTTTCCACACCGATGCGGTGCAGGCGGCGGGCCACCTTCCCATCGACGCCATGGCGCAGAACATCGACCTGCTTTCACTTTCGGCCCACAAGTTCCACGGCCCCAAAGGTGCCGGCGTGCTGTACGCGCGCAAAGGCATCGTGCTGACGAGCCTCATCGAGGGCGGCGCGCAGGAGCGCGGCAAACGCGCGGGCACGCAAAATGTGCCGGCGATTATGGGCATGGCGGCGGCCCTTGAGGAGGCCTGCCGGAATATGGACGAAAACAACAAAAAGGTCAAAGCGATGCGCGACCGCCTCGTCGCCAGGCTGTCCGCCATCCCCCACAGCGTGGTCAACGGGGATTTAAACAACCGGCTGGCGGGCAACGTCAACATGTGCTTCGAGGGCATCGAGGGCGAGTCGCTGCTGCTGATGCTCGACCATGAAGGCATCGCCGCCTCGTCGGGCTCCGCGTGCACCTCGGGCTCGCTGGACCCGAGCCACGTGCTGCTGGCCATCGGCCTGCCGCACGAGGTGGCGCACGGTTCGCTGCGGCTTTCGCTGAGCGAATACAACACGCCCGATGAGATGGAGCAGATTATTCAGGCCGTCCCGCGGGTCGTCGCCTATCTGCGCGACATGTCGCCGGTGTGGGACGAACTTCAGAAAGGGGAAAGGGAATATGCTTTACAGTGACAAAGTGATGGACCATTTCACGCACCCGCGCAACGTGGGCAAAATGGAGGACGCCGACGGCATCGGCGAGGTCGGCAACGCGAAATGCGGCGACATCATGCGCATGTATATCAAAGTCAAAGACGATATCATCACCGACGTCAAGTTTAACACCTTCGGCTGCGGCTCCGCCATCGCCACGAGTTCCATGGCGACGGAGATGATTAAGGGCAAGCCCATCGCCGAAGCGCTCGCGCTGACCAACAAAGCGGTCGTCGAGGCGCTCGACGGCCTGCCCGGCAATAAAATCCACTGCTCCGTCCTCGCTGAGGAGGCGGTTAAAGCGGCCGTCAAGGATTACTACGACCGTCACGGCATCGAATACGACAGCTGCGTGTTTGGCGACTGCGAGCATTGCCCGCAGTGCGACGGCGCCTAAAGCGGCCTTTCGCGTCCGGTATACAAAACGCGATGAAGCGGCGGGAAAAAACCGCCGCTTCATCGCGTTGCTTTGCCGATATTCCGGAATGCTTACCGCACTTCTGCGAATACTTTTAACCGTTTGCCCCAATGTACTACGCCGTGCGGAAAATGACGAAAACGCGGAACTGATCCTCCTCGATCCGAATGCGCATTTCGCCGCCGCACTCCCTGACAAAGGTGTCGGCGATGGAAAGCCCCAGCCCGATGCCGTCCTCGGCCATGGTGCCTTTGCCTCTGGCGTAGCGCGACAGCACCTCCTCGGCGGTGAAATCCATTTTGTACGAGGCGGTGTTGCGTATCTCCACGATGGCTTTTTTGCCGACCACACGACATTTCAGCCGGATGGGAACGTCGGGCGCAGAGTATTTCAGCGCGTTGCCGATGAGGTTTTGGAACACGCGGTAAAGTTTCGCCCCATCGGCCCGGATGACAACCTCCCGGCCGGGAAGGTCCTGCAGAATCGCCCGCGAACTGGCCTCGACCACATCTTCCATATCCGCCAGCGTTTGGAGAATCAGCTTTTTCAAGTCCAGTTTTTCCAGCCTCAGCTCGCTGTTGCCGGCCGTACTTTTGGATAATTCGAACAAATCGGAGACGATGCTTTTGAGCCGCTCGGATTTTGTTTTCAGAATGCCGACATAACTTTTCGCCTCGGGCGACAGGGAAGGATCCTGCTCAAGCAGGCCGACGTAGCCGATGATGGACGTCAGGGGCGTTTTAATGTCGTGGCTGACGTTGGCGACGAGTTCCGCTTTCATTTTTTTCAGCAAAACGGCGTTCTGCTGCGCGACGGCAAGGCCGTTGCCGATGGACGAGGTCGTCAGAAAAGTCAGCAGCGCATACACCACGCTCAGGCCGTAAGTCCAGGCTTTTAATTTGCTGGTGTCGTAACGGATATAATCGGCGTCGGCGTACCAGATGAAAAAGATCGCCGCCAGCACCGCAAAGCCCACCAGCAGGTAAACCGCAAGGAACAGTGTCAGCGGCTTGCGGTTGAACATTTTCAGCCGCCCTTCGCCGTTTTTATACTTGGCCGAAATGCGGGTGTTGACCACCACCGAAAAGAGCGCCAGCAGCGACCCGATAATCAGCAGTGTCATAGCTGCGGCTCCCCTGCCCGTGTCGACGATGTTGAAATCGGAAACCGCCAGGTATAAGACGACTTGCTGCCCGCCGATGGTGAGCGTATTACCGAACTTGCAGACGTATCGCCCGTAAAGCCTTTCGATGTCGGAAACATATCGGGGCGTGACCTTTTCGAGGCGTTTGTTAAGATTAGATAAGTTTAGTTCGGCAAGGGTTTTTTCAGCGGGGCTTTGCTTGTTGTCGGGATGGATGTTGCTGCCCGGCATCAGCATGGAGGCATAGTCATCCTTGTAATATGCCCAGTTGCTGTAACGCACATCGGCTGCCGGATCCTGCGAGTCACAAAGAAAAAAGCGGTAACCGCAGGTGACGAATTTGTTGCGGTAATAATCGTTGTCATTCCCGAAATCGCCCTTCTTGACAAACAGGTTCTGATTGGGCGAATAGGCCACGGCGTCTTTCAGTTTTGAGGCGAAATCGGCGGTGAAGTCGGGCTGCCGGGCTCCCTGTTTTTGAGCTCCCCGCCATTCCAGGTCGTAATCTGCCCTCGTTAAAAAATATCTTGTGAAATCGTCTGCACCCTCCGGCGTTTCGCCCGCGATTTGCTCGTCGCCCCAGCCGCGGACGTAAGCGAGCATATCTTTGAAATCAAAACAGGCCGTGGCGATGCAGAGCACGCCGGCGAGCATCACCGAATAAATCAGCGCGCGCAGCAGCAGATGGCGAAACCGCGCGCGCGCCTTGTCGTCCATCTCGCGGTACCATGAAAACGTGATCAGTTTTTTAGCAAACGCGAGCGCCCTGTCCTGCGGCTTGACCTCCTGCGAATCATACCAATAAGCGACCCTCTCGCGCGCATGGCGGAGGGCCACGCCCAGCTTTTTCCCCGCCGCGCTCAGGAAAGCGTACAGCAGGCGGAGAAAGTCGACGAACTTACCCTTCGATTTTATAGCCAATGCCCCACGCCACCTTCAAATACTTCGGTTCCCTGGGGTTGATTTCGATTTTTTCCCTGATATGGCGGATGTGGACCATGACGGTGTTCTCCACCGCGAAGCATTCCTCGTTCCAGACGCTCGAGTAAATCGCCTCTGCCGAAAAGACGCGGCCTTTGTTGGACATCAGCAGTTCGAGAATGCCGTATTCGGTCGCCGTGAGTTTGACGGGCTCCCCGTCGACGGTGAGGCTTTTCGCCTTTCTGTCCAGGCGGAGTCCGCCGATGGTGATGATATCCTCCCCGTCCGCCGAATGGCTGCTGAGCACTTTCGAGCGCCGCAGCAGGGACTTGACCCGCGCGACCAGTTCGAGGGGGTTGTAAGGTTTGGTGATATAGTCGTCGGCGCCGATGCCCAGGCCGAGGATTTTATCCGAATCTTCCGATTTGGCGGATAAAACGATAATCGGAATGCCGCGCGTCTCGCGTATTTTGACGATGGCGGTGAAACCGTCCATGACCGGCATCATGATGTCGATGATCAGCAGGTCGATTTTCTGCGTCTCCAGCACACGCAGCGCCTCGGCGCCGTTGCCCGCGCCGACGGTGGCGAAACCCTCGCTTTGCAGCAGTTTGGATATCGCGTAGACGATATCCGCGTCGTCGTCGGCGATGAGTATTCTCGAGTCGGGCACATTTCCGCCTCCCTTCGGTATCCGAGTGGAAATATCCTGCCGCCCGAAAAAGGCGGCGTATTATCGAAATGATAACAAAACGGGGCGCCTTTGTCCAACGCCCGGCGTTCAGGCCGGCGGCGTCTGCGGCTCGAGCCCCGGGTATAAAAGCTCACGGATATCACGGCGCACGGCGTCCCAGTCGAGGATGAGCACTTCCTGCCCGCCGCGCATCACCAGCGGCGGCGCGACGACGGGAATGACGGCCTCTTGAAGCGGATAATCCGCCCATTCGAGCGCCTCGGCGGCGCCGGCGGCAAGGCCGGCCTGCGTGAAGTCGGTCAGCACCAGCGGATAAAACTCCGCGAGGAAACCGAGCGCCTGCGATGCGGTCATTGACCGGGCCTTTTCGGCAATTTCTTTCAGTACCGTTCTTTGGCGGCCTGTCCTGGCCCTGTCGGTGTCGATGGCCCTGGTTCTTGCGTAAGCGAGCGCGAGCGTGCCGTTGAGATGGTAAATGCCCGCCCCGCGCGAGGGGTCGGCGCCGTTTTGTTTCATCAGGGTGTCGAGGTAGTTGACCTCGGCCCGCGTCAGGCGGATATCCACGCCGCCGAGGGCGTCGATGATTCGGGTGAACGAATCGAAGCCGGCGCTGATGTAATGGTCGATTTTCACTTTGTAGTTGAGTTCGACGGTTTCAATCAGCAGGTCGGGCCCGCCCCAGGCGTGGGCGTTGTTGAGCCGCGCCCTGCCCCGGCCGGGTATCGCGGCGTAGGCGGCGCGCGACAGCGAGACAAGCGTAACCCTGTGCGCGGCCTTGTTGACCGAAAGGATGATCATCGAGTCCGAGCGGCCCCATTTCAGCCCCTCGCTGCCGTAGTCGTAACCGACAAGCAGGATGTTCGTGACATTTTCGTTGTACCACAGCCGGTCGCCGGAGGTGTTTGAAACGGCGGTCGTTGCGGCCGCGGCCGCCGCGCTTTGTGTGGTCGTCGGGGCGGCTGAAATCGGGGCTGTGGTGGCCTGCGCCTCCTCGCGCGCGGAGTTCAGGGCGAGATAAATCCCGCCCGCGCACAGCAGCAGCGCCAGCGCCATGGCCGCGAAAGTCAGCCATTTGCGCCTGAGGCGTCCGGTTTCTTTTACGGCCGCCGTTTCCGGCCCGCCGTTTGGCGGATCGTCCTGCCGAGGCATAAAATCTACCCCCGTTTGCAGCCGGGCGATTGCGGGATTAACCGATTCACGCAGATTATATCACAAAAGGCGGCCGTGCGTCCGTAAGCACAACCGCCTTCCGGTGATATTGGGTTGCCGTCAGCCCGCCAGCCCCGTCGCCTGGTCAATGGCCAGCAGATAGTTTTCGGCGTCGATAATCAGACCCGCGTCAGCGGCGTCGACGTTGCCGTCGCCGTTGAGGTCCGCCGCTTTATAAAAAGCCGCGTCCGCGAACGGATCCCATGTGACAATAAAGTTTTCGAAATCGACGATAAGCCCGGCGTCGCCCGAATCGATGTTGGCGTCGCCGTTGACGTCGCCGAAAACAACAATGCGGTATGTTTCAAGTACCCCGCCGGTGGCTGTGTCGATCAGCGACACCTCGACGCCTGTCCCGAGGCTGGCGTTATCCGTGGAATACTCGATGCGGATATCCGCGCCCATATCCACCGCGCTCTCGAAAAATGTCTTCAGCGTGCCAGGTTCCAGGCCCCAAATCAGCCCGTTGACGCTGTCCGCCACGAAACCAGGGTTGTCGGTCGAACACAGGATGGTCAAGCCCCTGAGTTTGAGCGCGGGGCGCACCCCGAGGCAGTTGGTGTCGACATCCGCGCCGACGTACGGAGCGCCGAACATATCGATGCCGATGTAATAAACGTAGCCGGCGCGCGTGTTGTCGCGGCCGGGAGAACGAAGCCACCACTCGCCGCAGCCGTAAAACGCGCCTGCTGCCGATTCCGCTCTGACGCCCATGCATTTGGCGTAGTCCGTGACCGCCGCGGCGCGCGCGTCATCGGATGAGGCAAGGCCCGAATCCGTCAAAGCGGTGATTTTCATGACGTCCCGGAACGACAGCAGAAATACGCGGTCCTTCGTGTCGTTGCCGCCTTCCGTGCCGTAGAAGGGGTTGTCCTCGTTGACCACCGTGCTTGTCAGGATACGCCTGCTCTCCAGCAGCGAAAAAGCGGTTTTGTAGAAACTGCCGTTGAGCCAGGCGCGCATGGTGCTCGTTTCCCATGTCGATTTATCATATTTGGCGTAGTACGGTTGGGCGTCAAGTATTTTTGTCGAAACCAGGAACAGATCCCCGTTGATGTTGGACAGCACGCGCCATTGGACCGGTTCGACCTTGAACCAGTAGACCCTGTTGGCGAAGTAGCCGTTGTCATCCTGGTAGCTGTTTTCCGCCTTCGGTTCAAGCCTGGAATTGTACGGCGTATACTGCGTGAAACAGACGCGTTTGTACCTCGCCCCGCAGTAATTGAACTCGCCGCCGAACGTCAGCGAGCGCTCCTCGAGCAGCGCGACGACATCCACGTTGGTTACCCTTGTCTGTGGGTAGGAGCCGAAAGTGATGACGCTGCCCGGCCTGTAGTAAACGGCGGACGCGGTCATTCCCGCGTTCGGCACCGCCAGCAGTGACCAAACCATCAACAAAGCGAGAACCGTTCCGGCCGCCCTTGAAACGAACCTTTTCATGTCCAACCCTCCCTGCTGCCTCATGACGCAGACTTATGAAACCGATTGACCGTTATTCAAGGTTAGCGTTGTAAATCCCGTTTTGCAGTAAATATTTTATCGTATTTAAACATATTTGTCAATATTTGTGCAGAATAATGCTATATCGGTTCCGCCAGCCCCGTCACCTGGTCGATGGTCAGCAGGAAGTTTTCGGTGTCGACAATCAATCCCGCGTCCGAAGAATCGATATTGCCGTCGCCGTTGAGGTCGGCGGCTTTATACAGCACAGCGTCCGCGGACGGATCCCAGGCGAGGGCAAAGTTCTCGAAATCGACGATGAGCCCCGCGTCGCTCGAGTCGATGTTGCCGTCGCCGTTGACGTCGCCGTAGATGAGGATTTGATAGGTTTCCAGCACCGAACTTGTCACATTGTCATATACTTCGACCGCCGTGCCGGTGCCGAAACCGCCGGCCGCGACGTTCAGCCGGCCGTCGCCGACGACGCGCACATAGCCGCCTTCAAAACCCGAAGGCGCGAGCCCGGACTCCAGGCCGTAAACCATCCAATTGCCCCGGTCGATCACGCAGCCGGACCCTTCGACCGCTTCCAGCATCAGGGCGGCGCGGTCGATCCTCATCGCGGGGCGGACGCCGATATGCCTGTAACCAACGGCAGAAACGTTGTCGAAAATGGCTCCGCCGTTGACGATGCCCGCCGTAATGGGAGGATAAGCCTGCCCCCGGGAACGCAGCCACCATATACTTAAATCAAAAGACTGCACCATCAGGCCCCGGCATTTCGCGTAATCGGAACCGTATCCGATACGGGCCGTATCGTTCATATGATCGGCACGGAAGCCATAGGCGGGGTTCATCGCTTCTTCATAGGACAGTAGGAAGATTTTATCGCTCGTCGTCGTGCTGCCGGGAGTTTGAAAATAATTGTTGTACGGGTTCTCGACGGTACTCGTTTTGATTCTCGCCTGCTGAGAGAGGTTAAACGCGGCGGTTAAAAAATAGTCGTTAAGCCAGGTGCGCATACCGCAAATACACCAAATATTCGACAAGGCCAGATCGTAGGCCCTCGCGTCGAGGATGGATTCGGCCATGACAAGCAATTCGCCGCCGGTGTTCGACAGCACGCGCCATTTTATCGGCTCGTAGGCAAACCAATAAACGGTGTTGGTATAATAACCGTTGTCGTCCTGGTAGCTGTTTTCCGCCACGGGGTCGAGGCCGCCCGAGTAAGGCGTGTATTGCGTGAAATACACCTTTCTGTATTTCGCGCCGTTGTAAACGACATCGCCGCCACCGTCCGGCGTCAAGGCATTAAGCTCGGCGATAAGGGCGGAATCGGTCACCTCGCTTTGCGGGTAGGAGCCGAAGGTGAAAATATCCCCCTGCGAGTAATCGATGCCCGTCCATTTGGCATAAAAGACCGTATCCTGCGCGCCGAGCGTGAAAGGCCAGGCCGCCGCCTGCGTGAGCCCTTCGTCGGTGTACCAGCCGCAGAAGGCAAAACCGTTCCTGAACGGGTCTGGCGGTTTCGGCACGGTCGAGCCGTAGTCGAGGGTGGCGCCGGCGGTCGGCGGGCCGCCGTTGGCCTCAAAGGTAACGGAATATTGATTGATGAGCCACTGCGCCGTGTAGGTGGTGTCGGCTGCGGGCACGGTATCGGGCACCTGCGGCACCCAGCCGGTAAACGTGTAGCCGATTCTCGCCACTTCCGGCGCTTGAAGAGGCGTTCCGACAGTCATTTGCGCCGTTGAGCCGCCGGAACCGCCCCCGGCGTCGAAGATGATGGTATAAACATTGGTCCATATCGCGTAAAGGGTCACCGGATTCGCGCCCATGGTGAACGCGGCGCCGTCCGCGTAGGCCGGCGCGCCGCCGGAAGACAGCGCCCATCCCTTGAAGGTGTAACCGGTTTTTGTAAAAGCCAGCGCGTTGAGGTTCGCGCTGCTCCCCGCTTCTATCATCTGGGGCGGCATAAAACCGGTCCCGTCGTTGGCGTTGTAGTTGATTTGGTTTTGTTTCAATTGAAGCCCGTTGACGGCTGTTTGCAGCTGGCTTGCGATATAGTCGACATAGGGCTGATACAGCACGTTGTAACCGGTGCCCAGACATGCGGCCGCGGCCGAAAACGCCTGGTTGAGCGTGGCCGCGCTCTCTGGGGTGTAATAGTCAAAGGAGCCCGGTTTCCAGTATTTCAGTTTGCTGTTGAATGATATGTCGGCGTTCATCACGGCATCAAAGGTCAATTGCAGCGGCTTGACCGACGAGCCGAAGTAGGTGTTGCCCAGACCGGTTTCCAGAAACTGCGAGGACCCGTTGGTATAATTGGCGCCCCTTAAAACAAGCGCGCCGTAGGAGTCCGAAAGGCCGGTTGTGGCTGACGCAACCGCGCCGACGTCGGTGTTCGGCTTTTGCATCTGGAGCCAGGCGTTCTCGTACGCCGTTTCATACTGCGCCCAGCCGGAGGAGTAGTACCAGTTTTGCGGGTTTTTGCCTTTGCCTGTGTTGGTAATGCCCCCGTTTTGCGGGTCGGAACCGTTTTCGGTTTTGACGAGGGTCAGGGTGTCGCTTAACTGCGTGCCCACGGCGGTGTTCAACACCGTCCGGAGTCCCGTCCTGTCGAGGCGCACGATATCAATCGTCACGGCGTGGTAATAGTGCATATAGGGCACGTCGCCGAAGGGCCCGAATTTTTCGCCGGTCGCCTTCCATTTGGTAATCAGGGTGTAAGAGCCCGACGCTCCCGTGCCGCGCAAGGTGGTCGTCGTTGTCGCGCCGGCCGCGGCAAAATTGATATCATAACCCGGTACTGGCGAAGGATTCAGCGCCGTGTTGGCGGCAGAGTCGCTGCCGACAAGGGAACCGGTGCCTGCGCTATAAGCAACGTTGCCGTCTTTCACCGCCACGCCCTCATAATACAGCGTCGCGCTGCTGCAGCGCAAAGAGCTGTGAATGAAGAAGTGCATCCTGAAATTGCTCGTGGTCAAAGTCTGCGCGCTCGGGTCGAGATAAACCGTCGTTTTGCCGCGGTCCCGGTCTCCCGGATAAGAGCCCGTACCGTTGGCGATAAAGTAATTGCCGGCATCCCTGCCGTCCGGTTTGGCGATGAGCATGGTGCTTTTCGGGATGGTGGTGTCGTTGGTGTGCGTCGGCTGGCTTCCGGAGAAAGAGTGGTAACCTGCGCTGTATTCGGCGGTGGGGTTAGCGTCCCTGCCGATATATGACGAATAAACGCCCTTGCCCAGCAGCCGCGAAACGTACACCACATCCGCGCTGTAAGAACCGCCGGGAAGCGGGTCGGAATGGGCAAAGACCCAGACGCCGGAAGGAAACACGATGTTTTCGACATAAGAATACGCGCAGGTCTTAAAGGTGTCCGTGATATTGCACCCCGTATAGGGGTTTGCCCAGGTATAGGAATACTCCACGGAGATTTTCAGCGCCGTACCCGCCGTGGCCGTCCCGCCCCAAATTTCCCACATGGCGTAGGTCGTGTTTGAAAGATTCCCCTCCCTAAATACCGGGGAAACGGAAGCGCCGGTGCCTGTAACGGCGATGGACAGCACGTTGACCGCCGACGACGACCGGAAAGTGATGCTCGGCCAAAAAGGTGTTTCTCCCGCAAAGGCCTGCGTCGCATAGGTGCCGATGAAATCCGGCACACCCGAGGCCGTCGCTTTTTTGATGGCGTTGCCGCTTTCCATCGGACTGTCGGCAGAGCCCACACGGATAACATCCGGTACTCTCAAGGTCACGTTCGGCGCCGGCCTCCGATAAACGGCCGGGTCAAACGGGTTAATGCTCTGCACTGCGGCGCCCGACGCAACCGCGTCAAACGCGATGGAAACGCAGGAGAGCAGCATCACGAATACGGTGAAACATGCCAAAACTCTTCTTTTCATCACTGATACCCCCTGTCCGGTTGCGCGGTTCACACCGCCAACCCCGTTACCTGGTCGATGGTCAGCAGGAAGTTTTCGGCGTCGACAATCAACCCCGCGTCCGAGGAATCGATGTTGCCGTCGCCGTTGAGATCGGCCGCCTTATACAGCGCCGCGTCGGCAGCCGGGTCCCAGGCGAGGGCAAAGTTCTCGAAATCGACGATGAGCCCCGCGTCGCCCGTGTCGATGTTGCCGTCGCCGTTGACATCGCCGTAGAGGACGATAAAATAAGAGGCTAAAACATCCCCGACCTGCATAATATTGACCACCGTTCCCGTACCAAAGCCGCCTTCGCCCTCAATATATGACAAATGATATCCTTCCTCAATTTCGGCAATGCCGTCGAGCGACGTTATTCCCGGAGTCAAGCCAAAGATAAAGCCATTCAGATGGTCAATAACGCAACCGGACCCCTCTTGAAAGGATGAAATCAGAACCGGTTCGTAATCAATTTCGTGATTATACGCATAAGTTTGAGCATATGAACTTTCACAGCAGTATATTCGCAAAACCGGGCAGCCCGAAAAAGCGTCATGACCGATTAATGTTACATTGTTTGGTATGGTTGCCGAGATTAATCCGGAACAGTTCATGAAAGTGTATATCCCTATTTTCTTGATGTTTGCCGGGATGTTCACCGAATATAATTTCGGGCAATCCGTAAACGCATAATCTGCGATTTCCGTTAAGTTCTTGCCCAAGATAAGAGAAGTAAGACTTGCGCAGTCACGAAATGACGCAACTCCGATTGAAGTTGCACTGTTGGGTATTCTTACCGAAACAAGCGAAATGCAATGGATGAATGCGCCGTTCCCGATTGTCACTAATCCTTCCGACATGGTTACAGAAGTGAGATTATAGCAACGCTCGAACGCGCCACTGCCTATTTTTGTCACACTTGCCGGGATAATTACAGCCGTTAACCCGGTACAATCTTGGAAAGCATAATTTCCAATTTCGCTTACTGTATACGCACCCAAGACGCCGGGAATCGATAAATAACTGTCGGTTCCGGAATAATCTGTAATCGTCGCTTTCGAGCCCGATACCGTATAGGTAAAGTCCCCCGTTACATCCGCAGATACTTTAATTTCAGCGGCATCAAAAAACATAAAAAGAGCAATAAATACTAATGAAACGACAAATGTTCTTTTCATCATCGTTATCATCCTTTGATTGCGGAACAGCTGTATTTACCATGTTAACGAAACAAAATCATTGATGAATCATTGATGAAAGGACTATACTGCCAACCCCGTTACCTGGTTAATGGTCAGCATAAAGTTTTCCGCATCGACGATGAGCCCCGCGTCGCCCGAGTCGATGTTGCCGTCGCCGTTGAGGTCGGCCGCCTTATAAAGCGCCGCGTCGGCAGCCGGGTCCCATGTGATAAAGAAGTTCTCGTAATCGACGATGAGCCCCGCGTCGCCCGAGTCGATGTTGCCGTCGCCGTTGACGTCGCCGTAAATAAGAACGGTATAGGTTCTCATCACCGCGCCTCCCTGTTTGACAAGGGCAAGGCTGCCGGTACCGAAACCGCTTGGGCCGGGCTGGCACTCGAGCTGGTATCCCTGCGCCGCCGAGACAAAATCGTCCAGGGAAGCGATACCGGGGGCCAGGCCGTATATCAGGCGGTTTTGTTCGTCAATCACGCACGTGCTGCCGGTCTTGGCCTTCAGGTACAGGGCATTGAAAGCAATGCCGTTGGCGGCCGCGTAGGTTTGCGCGTAAGAGCCCGCCATGCCGGTGATAACCAGGCCGTCGCAGCCGAGAAAGGCGTCGGTGCCGATGGACGTGACGGTGGCGGGAATAAAAGCCGAATTCAAGGCCGTGCAGGCGTTGAACGCGTTGCTGCCGACGGTCTGCATGCCTTCGGGAAAGGTCAACTCGCCCAGTCCGTTGCAGCCGTAAAAGGCGTAGTCGCCGACGGCGGTCAGCGCGCTGCCGAACGTCAGCGAGGTCATGGCGCCGCACCAGGCGAAAGCCCAGTTGCCGACGGTTTGCACGCTGTCGGGAATATCGACCGCTGTCAGGGAGGAACAGCCCTTAAATACGGATGTCCCGATAGCGGTTATGCCGTTGCCAAGGTTCAGACCGGCGAGGTTTGAGCAGTAGGAAAACGCGCCGGCGCCGATGGAGGTTACGGAATCGGGAAGCGACAAAGCCGACAGGGAACCGCAGGATTCGAACGCGTTGGTGCCGATGGTCTGAACATGGTCTCCCATGGTGACGTTTTCAAGATTGGAGCAGTAGCCGAACGCGCTGTAGCCGATGGTAGTGACACAGTCCGGTATGGCGGCCTCCGTCAGCCCGGTGCAGCCATGGAAAGCGTAATTGTCAATCCGTTCGACATTTTCGCCGATGGCAACATCGGTCAGGCCCGTACAGCCGCGGAAAGCGGAATTGCCGACGGTCAGCACGCTGTCGGGAATAACGACACGACGCAAGGCGGTATTGTCCCGGAAAGCGCCGCCGCCGACAGCCGTTACCGGGCAGCCCGCCAGCGAGCCCGGTATAACGATATCGGTTCCGGTGCCTGTATATCCCGTGACGGCCGCCTGCCCGTCAGAAACAGAAAAGGCAAAATCGATGCACACGGTTTCGTAGCCGTGCCAGGGATTGGTAAAACCGGACGCCCCGTTGAGGTAATAGACTTTGAATCCGTCCGCGCAGTGATAGAAAATGTCCGTTCCTGCCGTTACGGGAGCGTCGCCCATGAAATATGCGCCTTCGAGCGCTCCGCAGGAACGGAAAGCGCCGTCGTGGATTTCGGTCATGCCGGAACCGATGACGAGGGTTTTCAGTTTCGGGCACATGGAAAAAGCGTTGACGCCGATACCGTAAACGCCGTCTTCGATCTGCACCGATTCCAGGTTTGAACACATGAAAAACGCGCTGGCCCACACCGCGTAGACGCCGCCCGGTATCGTCACGGACGTTAGCCCCGTACATTCGTGAAACGCCCAGTAGCGGATAAAATCGACGCTGTCGGGTATGGTGACGCCCGTCAGCCACGCGCAGTACCGAAACGCGCCGTAGTCGATGTTGGTCACGCCGTCGGGAATCTCGTAAGTCCCGGTTTTACCGGCCGGATAACAAATCAGCGAGGTTTTCGCCTTGTTGAACAAGACGCCGTCCCGGCTGCAATAGGCGGCATTCGCCTCGCCGACCGCGATGGAAGTCAGGGCGGTGCAGCCGTTGAACACATAGTCGCCGATAAACGTGACGGAGTCCGGAATGGATACGCTTGTCAAGGCGGTGCAGCCGTCGAACGCGTAATGGTTGATGGCGCCGACAGAACCCGGAATCGTTATCGAAGCCAGGCCGGAACAGTTTTTAAAAGCGTATTGTCCAATCCATGTCACGCCGTCGGGCAGTGTCACCGAAGTCAGCGACGGATTGTAGGCGAAGGCGTTGTCGCCGACGGCGTCGAGCGGGTAACCGCCGAAAGCGGGCGGCACCATCAGCGCCCCGCCGGGGCCGGAGTAACCGGTAAGGGTCGCCTTGCCGCCGGAGACGGTGTAAGTGTAGCCCGATATGTCGATTTCGGTATCATAGCCGTACCACGGGTCGGTAAAGCCCGTTTTGCCGTAGAGGTAATTGACCTTGAAGGCGGGCGCGCAAAACCTGAAAACATAGGTTCCCAGCGTCGGGGCGTTGCCGAGGAAATGCGCCGCGCTCAACAGCGTGCAATGGTCAAACGCCAAATTCCCGACGGATGTGACGCCCGCGGGGATGGTAACGTCGGCGAGCGTGCTGCAATACTGAAATGCCTCGTTCCCGATCGAGGTGACGGAATTGCCAATGGCAACCGATGTCAATTTAACGCAATACTGGAAGGTCCAATAGCCCAGTGAGGTGACGCCGTCGCCAATGTCGGCGGATACGAGATTGGAGCAGTTTCTGAACATAGAATCGCCAAACGCGGTTACGCAATCCGGTATGGTGATTGAGGTCAGAGCGTTGCAGTCAGTAAACGCGCTGTTACCGATGGAAACGACATTACCCGGCAGCGCCACCGAGGCCAACGCGTCGCAATCCGCGAAAACGGCCGAGCCGATGGCTGTGACACTGACGGGAATGGTGATTCCGCTGAGTCCGGCGCAGTGGTAAAACGCCATATCGCCGAGCGTTGTCACGCCGGAAGGGACGGCATACGAACCGGCCCTGCCGCACGGGTAGGCGATCAGCGCTGTTTGCGCTTTGTTGAAAAGCACGCCGTTCAGGCTCGAATAAACCGTATTGTCCGCATGCACATTGATTTGCGTCAGAGATGTGCAGTCGGTGAAGCAGCCGGAAGTCATCGCGTTTACGCTCGCCGGTATGGTTACGGCCGTCAAGGCCGCGCACCTGCTGAACGCTTCATAACCGATGGTTTGCACGCTGCTGCCGATGGTCAGGTTCGTGAGCGCCGAGCAGCCGAAAAACGCATAGTTGCCGACGGTGACTACCCCGCTGCCGATAACGGCCGCCGTTAGGGAGGTGCAGTTTCTGAACGCCGCCTGGCCCAGGGAAAGGACGCTGCCCGGGATGTTGACGGACGGCAGTTTGACGCAATTCTCAAACGCGCTTTGTCCGATGGCCGTAACGGTGCCCGGAATGGTAATCATCTCGAGCGCAGAACACCCGGAAAAGGCCGAAAGCCGTATTTCCGTAATATTGCCATAGAAAACGACTTCGCGCAGCGCGGTACAGCCCTGGAAGACGCCCGCATCCATGACCGTCACCCCGGCGCCGACGAAAACTCTGGTAAGGGCCGTGCAGTTGCCGAACGCCTGCTGCCCCAAAAATGTCACACTGTTGGCAATGGTATCGATATCCAGTTTATAGCAGTTATAAAAAGCATAGTTGCCGATAGAAGCCAGCGTTGTCTTGTTGAGGTTGGTTTCCGACAGTTTAATGCAGCCGTAAAAAGCGGCGGCGCCGATGGTTTCGACTTTATCCAAGCTGACTTTTGTCATGGCGCTGCACCAGCGGAACGCGTTTTCGCCGATGGTTTTGACGCCGGCGCCGAAGCGGACCGAGCCGATGGTGCTTTTGCTTTGAAAAGCCGCGTCGCCGATGGCAGTCACCGTATAACCGCCGAGGGTATCCGGAATGGTGACGTCGACAGCCGTTCCCGTGTAGCCGGTGACGGTTGCCTGCGAATTGGAAACCGTATAGATAAAATCCCCCGAAACATCCGCCCTTGCCGGCAGGATGCCGATGCGCGCCAAAGACACCAGCAAGGCCGATGCCAAGAGTACGCAACAGACTCTTTTCATCACCCTAACCTCCTTTGCGGCTTCCGACGGAAGCCCGGAGCTTCTATGTTTGCTTTTTTGCCTATGCCGGTCCCGGCCGCCCCGTCACCTGGTCGATGGCCAGCAAAAAGTTTTCGCAGTCGACGACGATGCCCGCGTCGGCTGTGTCGATATTGCCGTCGCCGTTGAGGTCCGCGGCAAAGTACAGCGCCGCGTCGGCCTCGGGGTCCCACGTGATAAAGAAATTCTCGAAATCGACGATGAGCCCCGCGTCGCCCGTGTCGATGTTGCCGTCGCCGTTGACGTCGCCGAAGATGACGACGACATAGGAATCAATCAGCGCATTGTGGTCGTTGTAAACGTTGATCCGCGTGCCCGTGGTGATTTGGCTGGTCTTCGGGACATATTCAATCCTGGCCCCGCCGACCAATTCGATGTAATCGTGTTCGAAAACATCGACGGACATCCCGGGCTGCAGGCCGTAGATGAACTTCGCCTTGCGGTCGATGACGGTCGTCGACCCTCTTTTTTCAATCATGCCCTCGCCGATGGTGATGATATTGCTGATCTTGATCTTTTCCTCCGAACTGTTGCCCGCCGCGTCGAAACACCTGGCGTATATGATATCGTTCTCCCACAAAACGACGGGGCCGGTGTAGTTTGTCCATACCGTTCCGGTCGATTCAAAAGCGATCTGGCGGACGACGGCGTCGGGCGCGAAGGATACAGCCACGGTCACATAGCCCGTCGTTTCATATTCGGGCACCGCGTGAAATACGGGCGCATCGGGGGGCTGCTTGTCGATGTTGTTGACTTTCAGGGCAACTGTCGGGCAGGTGTAGCCGTATTCGTCCGAGCACAAAGCGAATACCCACGCGTTTTCGTCGAGCACCACGGGAGCTGTGTAAGGCAGCCAGGAACCCCCGTTGACGCGGTATTCCCTGATGGTCGCCGGGCCGGGATAATCAATCGTCACCAGGACGTCGCCGTTGGTGGGCGTCTTGGGCGACGCGGACATTTTCGGTTCGAATATTCTGGCTGTATACCCGTTCCACTCCTTGTCAAACCCTTCCGCACGGGAACGGTACCAGACGGTGAAACCGCTTAAAGCGTCGTCAAACATCGAAATGCCCGTCGACTTGGGCGCGTCGCCGGTGAAATAGGCCCACGCAAGCGATTCGCAGTACCGGAAGGCGTTGTCGCCGATTGTGTCCGTTCCCTCGGGGAAGGTCACCGAACCCAGCGAGATACATCCCTGAAAGGCGGACTCGCCGACACGGGTTAGCCCCTCGGGAAACACGACGCTTTGCAGCGCCTTGCAGCGGTAGAAAGCCCCGTTGCCTATGAGCGTAACCGTGTCGGGGATATCGACCGACGTCAGCGTGGCGCAGTATTGAAAGGCGTCGTTGGCAATCACGACGACGGGGAAGGTGCCCAGCGTGTCGGGTATGACCAGGTCGCCGCCCGGGCCGTTATAGCCGATGATGGTCGCCTCGGAGCCCGCTATGGTGTAAACATAATCATAGACGCCGATGTAGTTAATGACAATGGAGCCGGTTTCGCTGACGTTGCCGGCCTCGTCAAAACACCTGGCATAAACAGTGCAGTTGGCCAATATTTTAATGGGGTCCTTATACGGCTCCCAAGCCCCGGCGCCAACCTTGAATTCCATAACCGCCGCGTCGGCGGGGTATTCGATGCTGACGGTGACGGGGTCGTCGGTCGGCAATACCGGGTCGGCCGCGAGGACCGGCGTTGCCGGCGCGCTTGCGTCAATAATATTGGTAACGGCGCAGGCGGTCTCGGGGCTTGCCGCCGAGCAAGGACCGGTACACCGTGCCAAAAGCGTGCCGTTGTGCGTCATGACAACGGGGCCGGTATATTCTGTCCACGGACCGCCTGGCAACTGATACTCCTTTGTTATCGCGATGGCAGGATAATTGACGGTGACCGTGACGCTCCCGCTGGTCGGGGTCGCGGGGTTTAACGTAAAAGAAGGTGCAAACACCTGCGCCGCGTGACCCTGCCACGGGTTTGAGAAACCGCTGGCACCGCTCTGGTAATAGACGGTGAAGCCCGCGGAACAATCCCTAAAAGCATCGGAACCCAATAACACGGGCGCGTTGCCCCGGAAAAAAGCCCACTGCAGACTGCTGTTGAAACAGAAAGCATAGTTGCCAATAGTCGACACATTGGCCGGAATACAGACTTGAGCCAAACTGCTGCAGTGGTAAAAGCCATAATTGCGGATTTCGGTCAACGTTGAAGGCAGATGAACGGAGGTCAATCCCGTACAATTCACAAAGTTGCCGCTGGCGATGAGTGTGACGCCTTCGGGAATATTGACCTCGCTGAGGTATTCACAAAAGGTAAAAGCGTTTTCGCTGATTTCGGTCACACCCGCGGGGACGGTATACGGCCCTGTTTTGCCTGACGGATAAGAGGTTAATTTTGTTTTCGTTTCATTAAAAAGCACGCCGCCGGCGCTGGAATAGACGGTGTTGGCTTCGTCCACATTGATTTGTGTCAACGACTGGCAATTACCGAACGCGCTCAAGCTGATTTGGGTGACGCCGGCCGGGATGTTCACTGCCGACAGCATGCTGCAGCCATAAAAGGCGTACCCGCCGATGGTCGTGAGGGTGTTGGGCAACACAATGCCGCTCAGACGCGTGCAATATTCGAAGGCGCAAGATTTGATTTCCGTGACGCCGGACGGGATGCTGTAAGAGCCGATTTTACCGCCGGGATAAACATACAACACCGTAGTCGCGGCGTTATACAGTACGCCGTCGACACTGCGGAAAAAGGCGTTGGAACTGTTGACAAGAATACTTGTCAGCGCGGAGCAGCCGGAGAAGGCCTGCTGCTCGATGCTGTAGCAGTAAATCGGCAGCGTCACCGATGTCAGCGTCGTATGGTAAGAGAATGCGTTGCTCCCGATGCCGACAACCGGGTAAGAGCCGCTCATATTTTCGGGAATGACGAGGCTGCCGCCGGGACCCGTATATTTCGTTATCGTTGCAAAAGAACCCGACAGGGTAAAAGTGTAGGGCCCGTCGACATAGGCGGACGCTTTTGTAAAACCGGCCTGCGCGAAGGTGAAAACCAGCGCCAGAACCAAAACCGCTGACAATGCCTTTTTCATGTTTTCCGTTCCTCCCGTAGTTTCTTTTTGATGTGTGATAACATTCAGCGCTTGTTTTACAAAGGGACCTTGCTGCGCGCGGAAACTTTCCCGCGCGCACAAGGCACAGGCAAAAACGCAAACGTCCTCCCGAAACGCGGATAAGGCTTTTTCATGTCCTCTCCCCCCTTCGGCGGGTTTGCTCATTAAGGAAGCCGATTGCGTAGCTTATATAATTTGATTTGGTGTATACAATTATACGCTTATTTATAATAATTTCAACAATAATCTTGCATTTTGTCTATTTTGTCGAAATTATACCGAATCATTTGGTACCACCCTAAATATTGAACGAAATGACGAAGCAAACCGCAAGCGGTTGGGGCAACGCGCCGGTACGGTTCCAGTCGCACGTATATTTACCGAAAACAAACTGCCCAGTCATAAGAAAAGCCCGCCCCGGAGGACAGGCTTTTCGGCTTTGATCTTCTTGTCGGCATCAAACAGCCGTGTTTTTATTCGTCAAGTTATTTAACTTTACATGCTTATTTCTAACTTCAATCTCGAAACACGACGCTGTTCGAGGCAAAAGGGTTGCGCCGGACCTCGAGCGAGTACAGGTAGGGATAGGCAGCCTTCAAATGCTCCATATTGGCGAGCCACTGGCGCAGCAGCGCGCCGAACGCGCGCTCGATATCGCCTTCCAAATGCGCAATGTCGGCGGCGGGCAGGTTGTCGAGACTCCCCCGTGCGAGCAGTTCGTCGGTGAGATGAAACACTGCCCACAGCATATCGGTGAACGCGTCGTGCTCAAGCAGGTTCGGATTCTCGAGCATGAGCATCATAAAATCGCGCCTGGCCGCCAAGCTTGTTTTCAGGCAGGCAAGGTCGCCCTGCGCGCAGTCGGCCCGCATCGCCGCGCGGGCGAGCCCTTCGCGCGCGCGGCGGAAATCGGCCGCGCCCCAGCCGGTATCGATTCGCAGCAATGCGGCCGCCGCCTCGGGAACCCGCTCAAACGCCATAAGACAGCGGATAATCTCCGCGCCCGCCTCGCTGAAAAAGGCGTTGATGGCCATGTCGATTTTACGCAGGCGCTCCTTTTTCTCGCGCGAGCTGATGAAACCGCCAAGTGCGAGCGTCACAATGGCCACCTGCAGGGGCAAAAACGCCAAATCCTGCAAAAAGTAGAAACCGGTATCCGACGGCTTGGCAAATAAGACGACCTGCAGGGCGTACAGCCCAAAGGCCAGCAGCAGGAGCGCGGCGAGTATCAACGCCGGTTTGATTTTTTTCATAAACCCTCCCGCACAGGGCTTTTCAGGCAATGACCATGCGAAGCGTGCCGGGGCTGAAGACAAAGACGGGCGGCGTATAGGTAATCTGGTGCTGCCGGCCGGGCACGAACTCGAACTGCGCCGTCGCCGTGCCCGTGCGCCCCATGTAGTCCATCGAGCAGACGACCGTCTGCAGGCCGGGCGGCACGTAGAGAATCTGCTGGGCGCCGAAAGGCAGGCGGTATTCGACGCCGGCGATGGTCAATATGACGCCCGTCAGCAGAAACTGCGTCGCCATCTTTTTGGCAAGGAACATCACCACGGCGGTTTGGGACCCCGTCTGAGGACCGGGAGGTGTCCCGGGCGGCTGCCACGGCGCGCCCGCGTACGGGGGCGGCGCGGGTGCGGGAGGGTTGAGGGGGGCGTCGATTTTTGCCCCGCAATAAGGGCAGAACGCCGCGTCGTCGTCAATCGCCTTGCCGCATTTGACACAAAACATCCGCTCATCTCCTTTGCGTTTCTGCGGACAATATAGCACAAAGGCGTAAGTTCTGTCATCCGAAAAGAACGCAAGCGAATCTGACGGTTTTATGTTATACTAACAGCGTTATTATTCTTAAATATGGCAAACGTCAGACCATCCTATTGCGGGGAGGGCTCTCACCATGCTGGAACTTGTCGAATCCTACGGCGAAGTGCTCGAAAACGTGCGCGCGTTCCACAAAGGCCTCGGCGCTCACGGGCAGCTGGCCGGCACGCTGGGCTATTTCCGCCACTGGTACTACTTTGAGGAGTTCGACACCTTCGCGCCCAGCAAGTTCGTCGGCTACCGCGGCATGACGTCGGAGCGGTACCTCGCCGATTACCACAAGCTCATCCGCGTAACGGGCGACGACACCGTCCGGCAGCTGAAACAGTGGTTCTATCTTTGCGAGGGGGACGAAAGGGAGCAGTATATGAAAAAACTCGCCGCCCTGCTCAACCTCTACGGCAAAAAGCCCAACGGCATCCTGTTTATTTACCGTAAAACCGTCATCGGCTACGAACAGCTGAGTTTTTAACGGTCCCGTCCCGCCGGCTTCGGCGCCCTGCCCCGCAGGGCGCTTGTCATTGGCGGCCGCGGCGCGAAAAACGGTTTTTTCCTTTACTCAAACACGCCGATACGGTATAATTCCCAATAACTTAAAAAACGGAGCGCAAGCATGAAAGCAGCCCGGCAACAGGAAAACAGCGCGGTTCCCCTTCCCCCGCGGGTGAAGGCCCTGCCCTCAACGGGTTTAAGCGCGGCGCAGGTGCGCGAACGCCTCGACGCGGGGCTGGACAACCGCGCCGTGGAGTCGCCGACCAAGACGGTCGGGCAGATTATCCGCGGCAACATCCTGACCTACTTCAACCTGATTTTTTTCGTGCTCGCCCTGGCGCTCGTGGCGGTCGGCTCCTTTAAGAACCTCACCTTCATGGTAGTCGTGGTCATCAATACGCTCATCGGCATCGTGCAGGAACTCAACGCCAAAAGGACGCTCGACAAACTGACGCTGCTCTCGGAGCCCAAGGCGGCCGTGGTGCGCGACGAAATGGTCATGCGCGTGCCGGTCAACAGGACCGTGCGCGACGATATCGCTGTTTTCGCCGCCGGCAACCAGATTTACGCCGACGCCGTCGTGCTCGACGGTTCGGTGCAGGTCAACGAATCCCTGATGACCGGCGAGCAGGACGAAATCACCAAAAAGGCGGGCGACGAACTGATCTCGGGCAGTTTCGTCGTCGCGGGCGAATGCCGCGCGCGCCTGGAAAAAGTCGGGGCGGACTCGCATGTTTCGCGGCTGACGCTCGAGGCGAAAAAGGACAAAAAGCGCAAACGTTCGGGCATGATGAAAGCGCTGACTCGCCTGCTGCAGGTCATCGGCGTCGCGCTCATCCCCGTCGGCACCCTGATGTATATCCAACAAACCAGACTGCTGGGCCTGCTTCCGAAACAGGGGGTGGAGAACACAACCGCCGCCCTGATCGGCATGATACCGGAGGGACTTTACCTGCTGGTGAGCATCGCGCTGGCGGTCAGCGTGGTGCGCCTGTCAAAGAAGAAGACGCTCGTGCACGACCTCGGCTGCATCGAGACGCTCGCGCGCGTGGACGTGCTGTGCGTCGACAAGACCGGCACCATCACCGGCAGCGATATGGAAGTCACCGGCCTGCTGCCGCTGGCGGATATCGAAGGCGGCAAGGAAGCCCTCGAGCGGCTCCTGGCCGATTTCGCCGCCAATATGCCCGGCACCAACGCGACGATGCGGGCGGTCAAGGCGCGTTTCGACTCCGGCGCGGCGCGCCGCGCGCAGGCGGTCAAGGAGTTCACGTCCACCGACAAATACAGCGCCGCCTCGTTCGGGGGCGACGAACACTACGCCCTGGGCGCGCCGGAGTTCGTCATGCGCGGCCGCTACGGCGAGATACAGGGGCAGGTCGATCCGCTCGCCGCGGCGGGCAGCCGCGTGCTGCTGTTCGCCCTGTGCGGCCCGCTCGGGGAGGGCGAAGAACTCTCTTACGTCAAGCCGCTCGCCCTCGTCGCCATCGACAACCCCGTGAGGCCGGCGGCAAAGGCGACGTTCGAATACTTCCGCCAGCAGGGCGTCGCCGTCAAAGTCATCTCGGGCGACAATCCCGCGACGGTAGGCGCCGCCGCGGCGGCCGCGGGCATCGAGGGTGCGTCGGACAGCGTGGACGCCTCCACGCTCGAAAACGAGGAGCAGCTTGCCGACGCCGCGCAGCGCTTCACGGTGTTCGGCCGCGTTAAGCCCGACCAGAAAAGGCAGCTGATACGCGCGCTGCAAAAGGCGGGGCATACCGTCGCCATGACGGGCGACGGCGTTAACGACGTGCTCGCGCTCAAGGCCGCGGACTGCAGCATCGCCATGGCGTCGGGCAGCGAGGTCGCCTCGCAGGTTTCGCACCTTGTAATGCTTAACTCGGATTTCGACGCCATGCCGCACGTCGTCGCGGAGGGGCGGCGCGTCATCAACAACATCGAGCGCTCCGCCTCGCTGTTCCTGGTCAAAAACATCTTTTCGTTCATCCTGGCGGTCATCGCGATTTCCGCCGTATTCGAGTATCCTTTGACACCCAACCAGTTGTCGCTGATGAGCACGCTGACCATCGGCATCCCCTCGTTTTTCCTCGCGCTCGAGCCCAACAAGGAGCGGGTGCGCGGGCGTTTTCTGCTCAACGTCGTCTACCGCGCGCTGCCCGCCGCGCTGACGGACCTCGTCATCGTCGTGGGCGTGGTGCTCTTCGACGCGGCGTTCAGCATCGAGGCCGGTCAGCTGAAAACCGTCGCGGCGCTGTTGATCACCTTCGTCGGGCTCATTATGGTCTGGCGCGTCTGCCGGCCCTTCAATACCCGGCGCGTCGTCCTTTTCGCCGGGTTGCTGGCGCTGCTGGCGGGTATTCTCATCGTCGTTCCCAGGCTCTTCGCGCTGGAATGGCTGAGTTTCGGCACCTTCCTGATTCTCGGCGTATTCATGCTGCTGATTCCCTCGGTGATGTACGCTTTCACCCTGGGGCTCAACAAACTCGTGGCGTTCGCCGCCTTCCTCAAGCGCAAGTGGAAACTGCTCAAAGAGGACGGAAAGTAAAGGCCGGAATAAAAACTCCGCCCCGCGGCGTATCGGTCCGCGGGGCTGCTTTTTTTGACGCCGCTATTTCATGACCTCGGTTTTATGGAAACTGCCGCGCCCCGGTGTGCCCGGCGCCCGGCGTTCGATGGCGGCCAGGCCGAATTCGACGTCCTCGCGCGCTTCGCCGGGCGTCATGCAGCCGACGGTCACCATGTCGCATTCGCGCAGCGTCGCGTAGGCGAAAGTCAAGCCGACGAAAGGGCTGACGCGCCCCGCGGCCATGGGTTTGATGGCCATGACCGGCTTTTTGGCAGCGTGGATGACTTTGTGGATATACTCGATCTCCACCTGCATCATAAAGCCCGCGCAGTTGTAAATCTGGATATAGGTCTGCACGTCGTATTCGTTTTGGTCGGAATAGACGATGCATTCGGGCATGTGCGCGCTCAGGCCCGGTACCATGCCCTCGTCGCGTATCATCGCCAGGTAATCGGGCAGGCGGTCGATGGTCTGCGTATTTTTGCACACCAGCTGCTCGACGCTGGTATGGTGCGGCATGCAGATGACGGCGCCGCATGCGCGCGACAGGCGAATGGCGGCGAGCGCCTCGCGCCTGGCTTCGGGGGTGTCGTCGACGTTGAGGACGGGCGTGTCGATGCGTATGATCTTTTTGCCGAGGCGCTGCTCGGCGAGTTCGAGACCTAAGCGCAGCGTTTCCTCGCGCGAAATGCCGCCCATGAGGGCGTCGACGCCCGATTCGGCGAAAGCGGCGACGATATCCGCCACCGCTTCGGGGTTGCGGTTGAGGCGGCAGATGCTGTCGTCGGCGGCCTGCGAGGTGTGGCTGTAGCCCATCATCCAGTTGGAACCGATGAGCATGCGCGGCAGCGATATGCCTTCGACCTCGGTGCGCGGAAACGGCGTCCGCATACGAAACCCTCCTGTCAGCCTTGCGGCAGAAAACCTGCCTGCCGGAGATAATCGCGCATCGGCCCGGGCCAGTCGGTCTGGATGATGTCGAACCCTTTTCGCGCCAGCCAGCCCCAGCCGGCGTCCGGGTCGCCCGTCATGGCGATGTCGTCGGTATGCCCGGCCGACTCGACGCTTTTATAATCGAAAACAATCGCGTTGGCCCAGACGAGCAGGCCTTTTTCGTGCATGGACTCGACGTACGCGTCGCTTGCGACGGGGTCGCTATCGGCGAGAAAATGCGCCTCGGCGCCCAGGAGGCGGATGTTCCTTTTGAGCAAATCTTCGGTGACGTCGTCCTCGCGGTTGATAAAAGGCATAAAGGGAATATCGGCGCCCTCCGCCTCGAGGAAATCGAGGCATTCGTCGGCCGGGTAACTTTTCGCGATGACCCAATCGGCCATTTTGTGCCGCCTGACGCAGGCGGTAATCTCGGGCATACAGGTCCAGAACTTGTCGAGGTTGACGAAGCAGCGGCCCTTGAAATGCTCGAAGAGTTCGTCAAGCGTGCTGACGGGGTACTGCGTCGGCGTATGGTCGTAGTTGCGGTAGCGCAGCGCGCGCACTTCGGCGGCGGTCATATCGGGGATATAGGTCTTGATACCCAGGTGGAACGGCTCCTTGCCCGGGTGGAAAACGAACAGTTCCCCGTCCGCGCCGGGCGTGATATCAATTTCAATAATGTCGGCGCCGCAGCGAAGCGCCGCTTCGAAAGACGCGAGGGTGTTGCAGGGAATATTCCCCGCGGCAAACCCGCGGTGCGCCGCGACGAGCGGGCGTTTTCCGGCCGCCTGTTTGATGATGTCTTCCATAACCCCTCCGATATCCTTTCTACGGCGCGCCGCGTGCGGCCCGCCGGCAAGGCCAGTATAATCCAGCCGCGTTGGAGCGTCAACAGCGGCGCAACGCGCCCGCGCGGGGATATTGAAAGACGCCGCCGGCGGCGTTACAATGTTGCTGCCGGCAATCGGCTTTCGCTTGCGGCCGCGCCGGAAACGTCCGGTAACGGCGGAAATGAAAGAAAAGAGAGGGTGGTCAGAATGTTCCCGGCTTTATTGGCGAAAATCTTTGCGTTCATCCAGGCCGTACTGATGACGCTCGCGGCCTGGGGCTTCCCCGGCGTGAAAAGCGCCGCTTTTGTCACCTTTGACGCGAACCCCTCAACCGGATACACCTGGGTCTGCGACATGGAGCCCGAGGGTGTGGTCGCCGTTAAAAAGGAATACTATGTCCCGGCTCCTGTGCCGCCGGGCACGGTCGGCTCGGGCGGCACCTACACCTTTGTCCTCGTCCCCGCGGCTGACGGCGAAACCGAGTTGACGTTCCTTTACCTGAGGACGTGGGAAGAGCCGCCGGTACCGGTTCAAACAGCGCGGTACACCGCCACCGTTGAAAACGGCGTCCTTCATCTGGAGGAAGCGCCGGCCGAATAAGCCCGCCTCAAACAAAGGCCCCGCGCACACGGCTGCGCGGGGCTTAAAGGTTTCGTTCAAGGGCCGATTGCCAAGTCAATATTTTGCCGGTAAAACGCGTCCGGCCGTTCTTTGACGACATAGGCGTGCGGACCGTTTTCATCCGCTTTGAAACGGTTGATACCGCTTTGCGCGCTGACCAAAGCCCGGCCGCGCACAACGCCGTAGCCGGCCGCTTTTTCGTCGCCGGTTAATACCAGCAGCGCGAGCATCGGGTCCCAGGAGCAGCGGCCCGCTGGCGTGCCGTGGTCGATGAGGATTTGCCGCAGGGGGTCGCCCTCCGGCAGGCGGCCGCCCGTGATGACGCTTTGGCCTACCTCAAAGCCGAGGAAGGTGACGGGCGTCGGCCACTTTTTGCACACGATGTTCGCCGCGGATGAGGCACGCGGCGTTTTGGCGAAATTGTGCTCGAAACCGTGCCGCGGATCGGCCCAGTTGCCCGCCATGGCCCAGAGTTTATTCACTTTTTCTCGAACCAGCCGCAAACCGTCCAGCGGCGAAAGGTCGTCGGGCTCGGAAAGCAGCAGACCCGCCAAAATCTGCTGAAAACCGATTTCGACGATATCGACACGGCCCTCCGACTGTGAGAGCAGGCGGCGGTAGAAGCGCACGCCCTCCTCGCAATCCGTATTGCGGCGGTGCGCTCCCGGCAGCGCCGCGAGACGCCGCTGATACGGCGGCCTGCCGCCGTAGTCCGTGGCCGCAAGGTCGATGCCCAGCGGCAGGTTCGGCAGGCCTTCGATGCTCAGGTAAGCGTCGAGCGAAGGGGCCGAATCCTCCATACAGGCGTTGACGGCGACGCCGAGCAGTTCGATTTCGCCGCGCAGATGCGCGCGCGCCAGCAGGCGCAGCGCCACCGCGTCGTCGCAGTCGGTCCACCAGTCGGTGCCGGCGATGATCTTGACCGGCTTTTGAACGCGCACCGTATTCCCTCCTTCAGCCGACGTTGTTTTTATCATAGAGCGCGATGATATACGGATGGTTCGGGTCATACTCGGCGAGGGGAACCGGGTTTTCGCTAATACCGCAGGGCCGCCGCTCGCTGCCGGCTTCACCCGTCAGCCGGTCGCCGAGTTTCAGCCGGTACCCGTCTGCCGCGCGCGTGATTTCGGCGGCGATATCGGGGTATTCGTCGACGACGTTGTTCTCTTCCGAAATATCTTTCGACAAATCGTACAGCAGCCGGACCGCTTTGCCTTCTTTGGAAAAGTGCATCTTCCAGTTGCGCAGGCGTACCGCTTCAAGTTTTGCTTCGGCGCGGAAAAAGGCAAAACTTTCGCGCGGGGACGGCGCGCCGCCGAAAAGGGCCGCGGATAGATCGAGCCCGTCTATAGGCAGCGGCCCGAGCGGCTCGCCGAGCATGGCGGCGAAGGTCGGCAGCAGGTCCATCTGGGAGATGAACGCGTCGCTTCTGGTGCCCGGCGCGGTTTTGCCCTGCCAATACAATATGAAGGGTATGCGTTGGCCGCCCTCCCAGGTGGTGCGCTTGCCGCCGCGCAGCGGGTAATTGCTCGAACCGCGGTCTCCGCGCGCCCCGTTGTCGGACGTAAAGATGATGATGGTACGGTCAAGCAAACCGAGCGTTTCCAGTTCATGGACGACGGCGCCGCAAGCCCAGTCCATCGACGCGACGCAGGCGCCGTAATCCCCGTTTTTGCTCGAGCGCTCAAACATCTCTGCGGCATAATGGGGCAGGTGCACGTGCATCTGGGCAAAATACAAAAAGAAAGGCCTGTCCTTGTTTTTACGGATGAAACTTGTGCACCTCTCGGCATAGCGCTCCGTCAGCGAACGCTGGTCGGGCTGCTGTTCGACGACCGTTTCGCCTTCGAGCAGCGGCAGAGGGTGGAACATTTCTGGGTCGTCCCTGCCCTCGCTTCTGCCCATATCGTTGCTGTACGGCAGGCCGTAATATTCGTCGAAGCCGAAGGCGCGCGGGAGAAACTCCGGCTGGTCGCCCAAATGCCATTTGCCGACGAGCATCGTGGCATAGCCGGCGTTTTTGAACAGGCGCGGCATGGTGAACTCCGCCGGGTGCAGGCCCAGGGGGTCGGCCGGGAAAAGCACCCGGTCGATGCTCACGCGCGACGGGTAGCAGCCGGTCATCAGACCCGCGCGCGACGGCGAGCACAGCGGCGACGCCGCATAGCAGGAGGTGAACACCGCCCCGCCCTGCGCGAGCCGGTCGATGAAAGGTGTTTGGTTGACCCTGCTGCCGTAGCAGCCGAGGTCGCCGTAGCCGAGGTCGTCGGCGTTGATGAGCACCACGTTGGGTTTGTCTGCCGTCATTCGGGAGCCCTCCTCATTCGCTGTCGGAAAAACGCGCGGCAATATGCGCCGCGTCGCAAAACGGTTTGTTGGCGGATCGGCCGCAGCGGCACAGGGCCATCCGGTTGCGGTGTTCGTAAAGGTGACCGTCCGACGCTTCGAGCTCGATATCGCCCCTGACCGCGATACAGGCGCTCGCGCCGCGCGACGGGTCCTGGAGAATGACGATTTCCGGCTCGAGGGAGGGCTCGATGGGAACGCCGTCTTTGCCGCGCACTTCGAGACGGCCGGCCGGGCACTCGACGGCGGCCTTGACGGCTTCTTCCCGGCAGAACTCGTCACGGGAATTCTCCGCGAGATCCCATGCCGTGCCGCTGTCGCGGTGGCAGAAGCGTGCGAAAGCGCAGCGGCCGTCGTCGTAGAGGTCGAGACCGTCGCATTCGGTCACCTCGGCGCGGTCCCCGTACGGTTCGCGCGAGGCGGTCTCGCTGCCGTCGAAGCCGCAAGCGGCGTGCGCCCCGTCGCAGAACGGCGGGTTCTTCGTCCGGCCGCAGCGGCACAGGGCGTAGCGCTGCGCCTGGGGCAGCGGCCTGCCCTCGCTGTAAATATAGCCGTCGCCCTGCGGGGTGATAATCTGTTCTTTCAACGGCACGCCGCCCGACACCAAGTAGGGGCCGTCTTTGACAATTTTGATTTTGCGCTTGGACTGCGGGTTATCCATGGCGGGGCTCCCTCGTTTCACTGCGGCACGTTTATGCCTTTTTGCTTATTATACCCCCGCAAGAGCGCGTGAGGCAGCAGACGTGCATAAAAATATTTGACTTGCGCGGCCAAATACGATAACCTTAGTCATATTATAACCTGAGCACAGCGGCCCGCATACGATTTTGATACGGGAGGCGACCCTTTTGGAGCAAACCGCGAAAGCGGCCGAAGAAAAGACCGGCGCGCACGAACCCGAAGAGCGGAAATACCAAAACCGGCTGTATGTCGGCCATAAAGAGACGGTCGGCTACGTCCTTAACCACTGGGCGGGCGGTTTCAACGTCTACAAGTTCCGCAACCGCTTCATTTACGATGTACTGTTCATCAACTTCAATTTTCTGGCGATTCTCGACGCGGTCGGCGGCATCTGGGACGTCATCAACGATACGATTATCGGCGTCATCGTCGACAAAACCCGCACCCGGTGGGGCAAGTTCCGCCCGTACCTGATCGGCTTGCAGATCCCGATGACCTTCCTTTCGGCTTTTTACTGGTTCATGCCTTTTATTTTCGCCGGCACCTCGGATACCGACTTAACGAAGTTCGCGGTCTATTTCGCCTTTAACGTTATTACCGAAACGGCCGGCACCTTTACCGGCATTTCCGCCACCGGCCTGCTGAGCACCATCACGCCCAACCCGCTGGAAAGGACCATGCTCATCACCAAGGGCCAGCTGCTGGCCATCGGCTCGAACGTGCCGGAACTGCTGATGGGCCTGCTGCTGGACCTGGTCAACAACAAAATCCTCGGCTGGAAACTGCGCAACCTCTTCCTCGGCTTCGGCCTGTTCACAAATTTCGCGGCGGCGGGCGCCTGCTTCTATTACTTCCTGCATTGCAGGGAGCGCGTCATGCAGTCCATTGAACGGCCGAGCATTTTGCAGGGTTTGAAATCCATTCTTACCAACAAACCGATCCTGCTCATCACGCTGTCCGATTTCCTCGAAGGGTTTTCGATGCACCTGAGCATGACGGACTACTACATCGACGTGCTGGGTTCCGCCACGCTGCAGACCATCGTCGGCATTCCGGGCGGCATCTTCACCTACTCGGGCTACGCGGCCGTCAAGCCCCTGCGCAAAAGGTTTTCGACGCGCTTCCTTTGGATATTCCAGGACCTCTGGAACGATATGTGCTGGCTGGGCGTGTGCGGTATCGGCATCATCAACGGCAACTTCATGAAACGCAAGGTGATGATTCCGACCATCATGATCGAGGAATGCATCGAGATGTGCATGTACGCCGTCGGCAAGGTCATCCCGCCCGAACTGTACAACGAGGCGATGGACTACTGCGAATGGAAAAACGGCTACCGCACCGAGGCGATGACGGGCGTCGCGCGCGGGCTGATTACCAAACTGCAGCGCATCGTCAACAACGTCGTCAAAAACCTGCTGATGTCCAAAATCGGTTACCAGCAGGGACGCGCCATCGGCACGCAGGATTACAAGACGAAGTTCTGGCTCTTCGTTTTTTCGACCGGGCTGCCGGTCATCACCGGCTCGCTGGGCGTGCTGCCGAAGTTCTTCTATCCTCTGACGGGCAAAAAACGCGACCAGATGTACGAGGAACTCATCGCCCGCCGCGAACAAATCGCCAGCGCGGTCACCAACGCCACGGCGGAGGAACTTGCCGAACTGGGCCGCAAGCAGATTACGGGCGACTTTGAACATCTGACCGATAAAAAATAGAAAAACAATATCATCCCCCTGCCGAAGGCGCGGAGGCGATCCATGGTTCCCCTGAAAACCTTATCGGGTAAAATCGCGCGTTATTTCAACGTGCTGCTCCTGGTCATGGCCGCCGCTTTCGCCTCTCCGGCCGCGGAGCCCGGCGTCGGGCCCAAAGACGGCGGGGCCGTCCGTGTGATGAGTTTCAACGTGCGCTGCACAAGCGTGCGCGGGCACCCGCGCGGGGAACGCGTCGATTCGGTCGTCCGGGCCATCGAGGCCGTCAAGCCCGATTTGCTCGGCGTGCAGGAGGCGACGCCCGAATGGATGGCGGACCTGGCGGCGCGCCTGCCCGATTACGCCTGGGTCGGCGTCGGCAGGGACGACGGCGCGGGCAAGGGTGAGTATTCGGCGATTTTTTATCTGCGGGGCCGTTTCGAGCCGGCCGATTCGGGCACCTTCTGGCTGTCGGACACCCCCGGCACGCCTTCGAGAAGCTGGAACTCCTTTTTCCGCCGCATCTGTACCTGGGCCGTTTTCCGCGACCGGGCAACGGGCGGTATGTTCCTGCACATGAACACGCATTTTGACAACGCCTATACGCCGCGCAAAAACAGCGTGCCGCTCATCCTTGACATGGCGGCGCGCCATGACGGCATGCCGGTCGTCTGCACGGGCGATTTCAACACGCCGGAGGTTTCGCCCCTGTACGCCGCGCTGCTGGGCGGCACGCTGGACAACGCCAAATTCCTGGCCGCCGATACCATGAGCGTCATCACGACGACGGGCGGTTTCCCCCTCAGGCGGCTGGGCTGTTTCGCCATCGACCACATTCTCGTCAACGATAAAGCCGAACCGCTTGTGTACCGGGTGGTAACCGGAACGTTCGACGGCATGCTGCCCTCGGACCATTACCCCGTGTACTGCGATATAATCCTGCGTTTCATTTAAGAGGAACCTGCCCATGCCCGCTTGCCGCTTTTTGTGTTCTTTGCTGGCCGCGTCGCTGCTGGTGTTGCCGGCTGCGCCCTCTTCGCCGGCCGCGGAGGACGTTTTGGTCAGCGGCAAAGGCGTTCCGGCGGCGGATACAGCGCCGGCCGGAAAGACGCGGGACATACGCATCCGCGACCCCTTCGTGCTGGTCTATGACCGGCATTATTACATGTACGGCACCGGGGCGGCGCCGGGCCCCGGCTACGGCTGCTATGTCAGCGCCGACCTGGAGAACTGGACCGGCCCGTTCAGCGTGTTCGCCGCTGATGCCGGGTTTGACGGCAGCGGCAACTTTTGGGCGCCGGAATGCCACTTCTATCAAGGCGCTTTCTATCTTTTCGCGACCTACTTTTCACGGACGACCGGCCGCCGCGGCGTTTCGGTTTTCCGCAGCGGCAGCCCTTTGGGGCCTTTTGAGGAAGTTTCGGCCGGGCACGTTACCCCGAAGGATTGGGACTGCATCGACGGCACGCTCTACATCGACCCCGCCGGCAGGCCGTGGATGATTTTTGTCCACGAGTGGACAAGCATGGCCGACAAAAACGGCGCGATGGCCGCCGCGAGGCTGACGGACGATCTGACCCGCTTCATCGGCGAACCGGTGGAACTTTTCAAAGCAAAGGATCCCGTCTGGGCGAAAAACGGCGTCACCGACGGCCCCTGTCTCTACCGCACAAAAACCGGCGCCCTGCTGATGCTGTGGTCGAACTTTGACAGCGGCGGATACTGCGTCGCGCTTTCCTCGCCCGCGAACGGGCAGCTCGCCGGCGATTGGAACCACGGGCTAGCGCCCTTTTATGCCAGGGGAGACCGCTTCGCGTACGACGGCGGGCATCCGATGCTGTTCACCGATTTGGACGGGCGGCTGATGATGAGCATCCATTCCCCGAACGCCGGCGGGGAACACGCAGTTTTTCTCGAGGTCATCGACGAAGGCGGCACGCTGCGGCTGAAAGACGGCGACAAGCAGCCGGGGCTGCCCGCCGGCCTGCGGCGGCTGCGGGCTGCTTTCACCTTCGCCCTGAGCGGCATGCTCGAACGTTTCAAGGACGTTTTATCATGAAAAAATGCCGTTTTTGCCCTCAAGCGCGGCCGTCTTGGAAAAAGGCGGCTTTTCCTTTGCCTGTTCAACGCCGAAAAGCCGCGCTTGCGCGTTGCCAAGGCGCCGCGCGTATGGTACCATAAATCACTTTGTAGACGGGGCGTTGTTTTGGCCGATTTTTTCAAAGGATTGTTCACCAGCATGCAGCCGCGCGGAATCGCCGCGCAGGCGGTCGGCTTTGCCGCGATGGTTCTGCTGGTGTCTTCGTTCCAGATGAAGACACGCAAGAAGATCCTCGGCCTGCAGCTGGCGTCGGAGACGCTGTGGGTGACGCACTACGCCCTGCTGGGGGCCTATACCGGCATGGCGCTCAACTTCGTCGCGGCGGCGAGGTGCTTCGTTTACGCCAAACGCGAGACGAAAAAATGGGCCGACAAACCGCTGATTCCCTGGCTGTTTTTTACCGTGGCGGTCATCGTGACGCTGCTGTCGTGGACGGGACCCGCCTCGCTGCTGCCGATGGCTTCGGTCTGCATTACCTCGTTCGTCGCCTGGTCGAAACGCCCGGTGATTATCCGGGTCTTCTCGATACCCGGCTGCGTCTGCTGGTTTGTGTTTAACCTCCTCAGCGGTTCTTATGCGGGCGTCGTGACGGAGATTCTCAACATCACCTCCATCGTCACGGGCATCATCAGAATCGACATCCTGCATAAAGGCGGGCGTCGGCAGACGCCGCCCGGCGCAACGCAAGCCGGGGAGTCTTGACTGCCGGTTTGTTTGAAAATATAATGAAAATACGAAAACCCTTCTATTTGCGGACACCACGGGTTGAAAGACATCAGCGAAGGGGGCAGCGCCATGTTTAAGCGATTTATCACGGCAACCGACTTTTCCCTCGCGTCGACCGCGGTCATCAGCAATATGGAAAAACTCAAGTTCCTCGGTCTGAAGGAAGGCCTTCTTCTCCAATGCCTGACCGACGAATCGGCGGACCTCGCCGCCTCCGCCTATATCGCGGCGGAGTTGGAAAAGGACCTTGAAAGCAAGCGCAAAATCCTTGAGTCGCAGGGTTTCAAAGTCTCGACTCGCGTCGTCAAGGGAACGGAAGCAGACGAAGTCAGCCGCATCGCGGTCGAGGAAAACTTCGACATCATCATCACGGGCGCCAAGGAACGCAACCGGCTCAGCGCGCCGCTGCTGGGCGAAGCCGCCTATAACATCATCCACAAATGCCGCAAGCCGATTTTCCTGCTGCGGCTGGGCGATTTCGAAAAGGACGGCGAGGGCGTCCTCAGGCCGGAGCGCGGGGATTACCTGAAAAAGATTCTGTACGCGACCGATTTCTCCAAAACGGCGGCCATGGCTTTCGACGCGCTCAAGGCCATCGCCGCAGCCGGCACGCAGAAAATTACGCTCATGCACGTGCAGGACCGCACCCGCCTGGACCCGTATATGATGCACATGATCAAGCAGTTTGAGGAGACCGACACGGTACGGCTCAACAACATGAAGGCGGAACTCGCCAAGGTTTCGGACGCGGCGGTCGAAACGCTCATCACCTTCGGCAACCCGTCGCGCGACATTCTCAAGGAAATCAAGAACAACAACTACCAGCTCGTCGTCATCGGCAGCCAGGGGCGCGGTTACGTCAGCGATTTTTTCGTCGGCAGCGTGGGGCACAATATCGCCCGCCAGTCCGAGGCCTCGGTGCTGCTCATCCCGGCAACAGCGGAATAATCCACGCCGAAAACGGCGGCGCGCCCGAAAAAGGCGCGCCGCTTTTTATTGCGTTGCCCATTGAAAAGCCGTTTATTCGCCGCCGCGGGCGGGCTCCCGTTCTTCGAAACTCTCGGCCGCGAGCCGTTCTTTGGCGCGCCGCCTGGCGACGAGCTCGGCGTACATGATTTCCTTTTCCTCGGGGCTGAGTTTATACATCAATTTGGGGATGATGCTCAGCGCTCCGGTCAACCCAGGCAGCAGGAAGGCCGTGGCAAACAGGCCGAATTTCGTCGAATCCTCCTGCCGGCCGAAACCCTGTTTGAGGTTGTAGCCGATGGCGCTGAGAATCGAGGCCTGAATGCCCGAGGTGGTGTTGCGCACGATTTTGGACAGGAGGCTTTTGGTGATGATGATGACGCCTTCGGAACGGTAGCCGTTTTTCCATTCGCAGTAGTCGATGGCTTCATAGGATATTTCGGTCGGCACGACGTTGCGCACGCCCCAGAAGGATTTACGCATAAAATCAAAAGTCGCCATAACCAGAAACATCTTTTTCCAGTCGCGGTACCAGCCGTTTTTGCCGGTGCCGCCGATACAGCCGAGCAGAAAAGTCAGCACTTTCGTCAAATTTTCGAAGTTCGACGAGAGGGCCCACAGAAACCGGCTGGAAAACCGCCTGCGCATCTTGTTGACGTAGGTATAGCTGATGTGGCAGATGGGGATGGACGGAATCTCGATAAGCGTGCCGAAAGACGAGTAGCCCAGCACGTCGATGAAGTAGTTGTCCTGCCCCGTGGCGAGGGTAAAGGCGCCCAGCAGGTCGCTGAGCATCAGCAGAAGGACGGGGCGGTTGTGGATGATGGTCCTGAAACCCTCGAGAATGCTCGGTTTTTCCTCCGACTGTGTCACCCGCTCCTGCGCGGTGAAAAAGAAGAACATCGCCATCCCGGTGCTGATGACCGCCGTGGTGACGCCGATGCTGCCGTAAAACAGCCGCTTGTTGCCGATGCGAATGACGTTTTTGTTCATCATGTCGTAGACGACGTTGAGCAGCACGCCCGGGATATTGTCGAAAATGCTCGAAATCCACTTCGCCAGCGTCAGGATGCGCGCGCGTTCCCACGGGTTGGGCGTCATGGAAGAAAGCAGGCCGGTTTTGGAAATGTTCCGGAACGTGCCGATGCCCTCGTTGACCATCTGAATGGCCAGGAACAAGAAGAACTTGGTCATGTCGTATTCGTTTTGCGTATCGGTGAAAAACGGCAGCGACCACTGAAAAACCGCCATCACGAGCGAGGGAATCGCAAAGGCGATCAAAAAGGGCTTGAATTTGCCCCAGCGCGTCCTGGTTTTGTCGACGATGGGGCCTGTGAAGACGTCATTGATAACGTCCCATATCCCGTTGATAAGGCTGAGAACGGTATACAGGTTGAGGTTGATTTTCAGCAAATCGATATTGTACCGGCTGCCGAAAACGCCCGCGTGGATATTCTCGGACGCGTCGTAAACAATGTAGGACACCGTCTCGGTGTTGCCTACATAGTAGCGCTGCTCGATTTTTTCTGCGGCGGTTCTTTCGCTCAAAGGAATTCTCCTGCAAAAAGTTCTGAACAGGGCGTATCATTTTATTCGCTGCGGCAATATCTTATCGATTGTACCACCCGCGGGCGTTTCGCACAATACGCCGCGCCGCCCGAAGAGGTTTTATGCTACAATGATGCCTGCCGGGCAGCGCGGACGCACCGCAAAAAAGGCCGGCGGAGGGATGCCAACCATGAAAAGGCTCACCGTCACGGATGCCGGCGGCGCCTGCCGGCCTGCCGAAGGCGCGGGGATGGACGAAATCGTCGGACGGCTGGCGAAATTCGAACAGATGCGCGAGGCGCTGGAGCAAGAACTGGAAAAAACCGCCGGTGAGTTGGAAAAACTTCGCGCGCAGGGCCGGCAGAAGACCGTCACCTACCGCCAGCTGCTCGCCGGCAAGCTGGAACTGATGAACCTCATCGGACGTTTCGAGTTTTACGGCTTATAAACCGTGTTTCCTTCATGCGGCCGGTTTTTCAAAGTTGAACGCCCTCGACGGTTTTTGAAAAACCGGAATATCGCCCGAAAAACAGATTTTCTGGATATGGGTGGCGCGGGGGCTGTCCGCCAGGCTCGGCGTGCGCGAGGCATGATAAACCATATATACCTGCGCGCCGACGGCAATGAAATTGCAGTGCCCGGTGTTGTAAATCTTTTCGGCCGGGTTCTGCGAAAAAACGGGCAGCGGCGATTTGTACCAATTCGCCTTGCACAAGGGGCTGCCGCCTTTGAAGGCGAGCATGCCCAGCGCGTAATAACCGGAACTGAAACCGCTTGCAGAATACACGATATAAACGCTGCCGCCGCGTTCAAGGACCGCGGGGCCTTCGTTGACCCGCCAGCCGTGCTGTTCCCAAGGGTACTGCGGTTCGGAAAGCATCACCGGCGCCGCGCCTTTTTTCACCGTAAAGGGATTTTCCATCGGCACGATGTAAATGCACTGCCAGCCCTGGCCGACGTAGCCGGAAAAGACGAAGTACAGCGCGCTCCCGCGCTGCAGATACGTCCCGTCGATATTGCTCAAGCCCCCGGGGGCGAGCCGGCTCCGGTAGATATAGTCGCCGAAAATACCGCCGCCGACGTTCTCGAGCACAAAGCCGAAACGGTAGCGGTCGTCGCCGGACGAATCCGGTTCGCGCGGCATGATACCCGCCTCCACCCGGTTTGAATCGAACATGGCGGACGCGATAATATACCATTTGCCGTTGATGCGGTGAAACTCCGGCGCCCAGATATCCCCGACAATGCCGTCCTTCCCCGCCGAATAGACGGTTTTGCTTGCAAGGACCGTGGTATCGCAGAAAGAGGCGATATGCTTGAGTATGATACCGCCGCCGGTCGTATAGGTATAGTAATATTCGCCCAGGTCTTCGGCGATAAATGGGTCTCCCCCGTTGTCCGGGTCGATCGGGTTGTCCGCGCCGCCGCTTGGCAGCGCCTGCGGCAGCGCCATCATCAAGCTCGAAAACAATAAGGCAAGGACTTTACAAACGAATTTCACCGGACTGCCCCCCTCATGGATACCTGCGCCGGCTGAACCAGGAAACGGCCTGTTCGCTTTTCTCCAAGCGGATGGTAGCATACCCGCCCCGCCCATGTCAAAGCGCCCGCTCCCTGTTGCCGCGCGGGCGGGAAATAGGGTATACTGGAAACCGTTGTTATGCAAAAAGCGTTCCGCCGGGCAAGAAAGGACTGCGTGATTTGAAAAACCCGCTGAGTTTCCTGCTTTCCAAAAAGCAAGTCGAAGGCAAGGTCCAAAACAGGAAGTTGTTCCAGTACGCGCTGGGCCTGGCCGGGCAGAACGTCACCTACGGCTACGTCAGCGGCTGGCTGAATTATTTCTGCATCAACCTGCTGCATATCAAACCCGAAAAGGTCGGCCGCATATTTTTCGCGAGTTATTTCTGGGACGCGGTCAACGACCCCGTCATCGGCGCGGCGGTTGACAAGCACCGTTTCAAAAACGGCGAAAAACTGCGGCCTTACCTGCTGTGGCTGCCGCCGCTCATCGGCGCGCTGTCGGCGATGATGTTTTTCGACGTTCGCCTGGGCGAAAACGGCAAACTGATTTATATCCTCTTAATCTATTTTACCTGGGATTTGTTCTATTCCCTGCAGGACACGGCGCTGTGGGGCATGGTCGCCGTCTCCTCCCCTTTCTCGGAGGAACGCGCGCGCGTCGCGCAGTGGGTCTCCATCGGGGCGGGCGCAGGCGGCGCTGTGGTGGGTACCTTCCAGCTGCTGCGCAGTCTTTTGGGGCGTTTCGGCGTCGAGGATATGACGGTTTTTATCCTGTTCGCTTTCCTCTTCGCGCTGGGCGGCGAGCTCGTCTCCATGAGCGCGCACCGCATGCCGGAAGCGGTCCGCAGCGACACGCCGCGAGAGAACGTCTGGCAGTCGCTGGCGCTGCTGCGCTTCAATAGGACGCTGCTGCTCATCGTGCTCGCGCGGCTGGTGCTTAGCCTCAACCCCAAGGTCGGCAACGTCTATTTTTTCGAGAACATGGTCCAATACGACATTTTGGGAATCCATATCGACGGCAAAACCGCCGACTTCCTCGTCGGGCTGCTGTCGGGCATCCCGGGCACGTTCGCGGTGTTTTTCGCCACGAAATTCGCCAAAAAAATCGGCGGCATGAAGCGCCTGCTCGTCGTCTCGCAGGTCATGTCGATATCGCTGCGCGCCATCGGTTATTTCGTCGGCTACCGGAGCGTTTGGCAGATGGGCATCATTATCGTGCTCAACGCCCTGATGAACATCCCCGGTTCGATGAACGACATCGCCCACCGTTCGCTGCTGAGCGACTCCATCGACTACCTCGAATGGCGCACGGGCGTGCGCACGGAGGGCATCTCCTTCTCGATGCAGAACTTCGTCAGCAAGATGACGGGCGGCTTCGGCAAGCTCATCGAGGGTGAACTGCTCGCGCGCCTGGGCTACGACAGCAAGCGCAAAGCGATGGGCCTGCCGCAGAACGCCCGCTTCCGCAAAGCGATGTGGCCGATGTACATGGCCGGCCCCATCGTCGGCGCCGTGCTCTATCTGCTGGTGATCCTGTTTGTCAAAGACGATAAGCACGAGCGTATGCGCATCGAAGCGGAACTCGCGCAGCGCAGGCGGGCGGCGGCGTTGGCGGACGGGGAACCGGAGGACTCTGCCGGAGCGCTGGCCGATTAAAACCGGTCCGCGGTTCTCCGGCAAAAGCGTACCGTCGAACGGGAGGCGGTTGGGATGAACAGGGTTGTTTCGTGGATACTGGCGGTTTTAACGGCGCTGATGGCATTTTTCGGTTACGGCGGAGAGGAGCGGTGCCCGATGCCCGAGCAATTCACGATGGAAGGCAAAACGATTGCGCTGACTTATACGCCGCAGCTTGGCCTGCTCGACATCGCCGTCGGCGGCGAAACCTGGAGCTGGAAAAAGCCGCCTTCCCTCGAAGGCGACGGCGGAATCTGCTACCCCTTCTCCCTGGCGAAGTGCCTCGGCTGCCGGGAGGAAAGCACGCCGGAAGAAACAGGCGTCTATGCGGACTATACGCATTTCGGCACCGCCTTCGGCCCGTATTACGGCATGGTGATCCACACCTTCGCCGGCGTTGCCGCGGGCACGGACGACGTCCTCTTCCGCGTTTGGGTGGAAAACGAGCCGAATCAATCTTACAAAATATCCTTCCCGGCCGCGTTCGCGTTCGGCGCTCAAAAAGGCCACGGGTTCACCGTCCTCCCCTTAAGCCAGGGCGCGCTGATCCCAGCCCGGCTCGACGCCTCGATGAAGTTGGAGGGGGCGAAAATCTTTTCGCGCGAGGCGTACATGCCCGTGTTCGGCCAGGTGCGCGACGGCACCGGCTACGCGGCGATATTCGAAACGCCTTACGACGCGCGCTACAGCGTCGAGCACAAGAAGGGCGGCGATACGACCGTCACCCCGCTGTTCGACCTGTCGCTGGGCAAGTTCGCCTATACGCGGTCGATGATTTATCGCTTCTTTGCCGGCGGCGGCTGGAACACCGTGGCGCAACGCTACCGCCGTTACCTGGAAGAAAAAGGCGCGCTGAAAACGCTCGGGGACAAAATCGCCGAAAACCCGGCCGTCGCCTACCTCGCCGGGGCACCGGTGCTGCATACCTACATCGCCTGGGACATTGCCGAGGAATCGTCGTACTACAACCGCGAGAATCCCGCCGCCAACCATGTCTGCGTACCTTTCGCGCAGCGCGAGGCCGAACTTGAGGCGCTCAAGGCGGCCGGTATCGATAAACTCTATATCCACCTCGACGGCTGGGGCGTCCACGGTTACGACAACAACCACCCCGACCCCTTCCCCGTCAACGAACAGGCGGGCGGCGCGGCGGGCATGAAATCGCTGGCCGACAAAGCCGCCGAACTCGGCTACGTGTTCGGCATCCATGACAACTACCGCGATTTCTACTACAAGGCCGATTCTTTCACCTTCGACAAATGCATCGTCAACGCGGTCGGCTCGCACCCCTACGAGACCACCTGGTACGGCGGCAAGCAGAGCATCCTGTGCGCCCGCTTCGCGCCGGCCTATGTCAAAAAGAATTATGACACCTTTGAACAGCTGGGCATCCGCCTAGGCGGCTCCTACCTCGACGTGTTCTCCATCGCGGACCTCGACGAGTGTTTCAGCCCCGCGCATCCGATGACGCGGGAGGAATGCGCCGTCGAGCGGCGGGCGTGTTTCGCCGACTTGACCGCAAGGGGCATCATCCCCAGTTCCGAAGAAGTCTTCGACTGTATGCTGCCCGCCATTTCGCTGTGCCACCACGCGCCGTATTACTGCTGGACGTGGACCTCCGACGCCTGGAAAAAATGCGTGTTCGTGCCGTTTTTCAACCTCGTGTACCACGACTGCGTCGTCACGCCCTGGTTTGTCAACGGCGACGCGAAGGGCAGCGGCTCCTTCGGCATGCCCGAGGGCGACTGGATGTTCCTGCACGCGATCCTCAACGGCGGCACCACGTACGTTTATGAAACCAACAGCCCCCGGCACCTCGAACTCGCGGGCATCGTCCTCGAACTGCACCGCCGCGTCGCCCTCGAGGAGATGGTCTCGCACGAATTCGTCGGCGGCGACATGAGGCACCAGAAAACCGTATTTGGCGACGGCACCGCCGTGGAAGTCAACTTTGACACCAACGAGTGGAGCATCGCCTATCCGGACGGGACATCCCTTTCGGGGCGATAAGCCGGTTTGAAAACGGCGCAAATGTGAACAAAGGCGCCGACACACCGGCGGAAAGCAGGGCAGCATGGCACAAAAGGTTCGCTTCCATGACCGGCGTTACATCGGCACCAAAGAAACCGCCGCCTACTGCATCTTCGATTCTTCCAAAGCCGTGAATATCGGCGCGTACAGCGGCCGTTTCAATCTTGACCTGGTCAAAATCGACTTCCGCTGGGGCGCCGTCGCGGGCCTCATCGGCGGGATATGGGATATTATCAACGACACCTTCGCGGGTGTGCTGGTCGACAGGACGAAAACGCGCTGGGGCAAGTTCAAGCCGTATCTGCTGGCTTTCGCCGTCCCCGGCACGATACTCGGCATCCTCGGCTGGCTGATGCCCTATTTTTTTGACCGCAACCCGAAAAACTTCAAAAAACTGGTTTATTCGACGACGCTGGGCATGACGGGCGAACTGATGGGCACGTTCCGAGGCTTTGCGGAAACGGGCTTTATCTCCAGCATTTCGCCCAACCCGCACGACCGGGTGCTGCTGTTTACCATCGCCGAGGTGATTTCGAGCCTGTGGGAGTCGTTCCCGTCGATGTTCATGGGGCTGCTGATCGACCTGATCAACCACAACAAAATCGGTCTGTCCATGCAGGGCGCGTATTTGTCGATGGGCACCTTCTGCGCGGTGTACGGCGGGGCCGCCGCCTTGTTCTATTTTTCCGTGGCCAGGGAAAGGATTGCCCAGTCCATCGAAAAGCCGGGTATCCGCGACGGCATCAAAACCATCCTGAACAACCGGCCGATGCTGCTGATGATGCTGTCGGACTTCATGAACATCTTCAAGTTCGACACCGGCACGCAGAACTATTTTGCCGACGTGCTGGGCACGGTCAGCATTCAAAACATCATCATCCTGCCCGGCGCGCCGCTGTCGATGCTCAGTTACGCCTACCTGCCCTGGGCGCAAAAAAAGTTTTCGACAAAATCGCTGTGGATTTTCGGTGACATGCAGAAGGATGTCGCCAGCCTGCTGGTCTTTCTCGTCGGGTCCATCGGCGGAAAGGGCGCCAAGGGGCTGTACCGGAACGTCTGGGTCATGGGCGCGGCCTATATGCTCAAGGACATTGTCTATAAATCCACGCTGAGCGTCTATAAAATCATCCCGAAAATGATCATGACCGAAGCGCTCGACTACTGCGAGTGGAAAAACGGCTACCGGACGGAAGGCACGACGCTCGCGGCGAAAGGCCTGGTCCAAAAAATCGCGGGCGTCATGATCGGGCCGCTGCGCAATCTCATCATGATAAAAATCGGGTATTCGCTGCAGGCCGGTTTCGGACAGCAGTCGGAGCGGACGAAGTATCTCCTGTTCCTGGGCTGCACGCTGCTGCCGAGCCTGACGGGGCTGCTGTCGAACGTGCCGAAGTTTTTCTACGAGGGGTCGCTCGAAACACGGGAAAGAATGTATGAGGAACTCGCGCAGATGAGGGCGGCCAAGAGAAAGTTTATCGCGGAAAACGAGGCCGGCGAAACGCAGGATGCCTGAACGGTTGGCAGGAACTTTCATTGACCGTTAAAAGGGAAACAGCCGCAAGCGCCCGGGAGCCGGCGTTTGCGGCCGCGTTTTTTATGCAATGACGGATGCGCGAAGCCGCTTTACCAGCTGTGCATGATTTCGGGGGCGGCGAAGATTTCGTCGAGCTTCGCGATAAACGGCACCATGGCGTCAAAATCGAAAGCCCTGTGGTCGAGCGCGACGGATATCGGCAGGAACATGCGCGGCGCGACGGTTTTTTCGCCGTTTTCGCCGGCTACGACGCCCGGTTTCTCCTGCGCGTTGGCGATGGCGATGGCCACGACCTGAGGGGGAATAATCTCCAGCAGCGTCATCGTCAGCGGGCTGCTGCGGGCGATGGAACCGACGTTGGTGATGATGACGGTCCCCTGCCGCACGTCTTTAATCGTCAGACGGTCCGTTTCGGGGATTCGGTAGTATTCTTTTTTCGCTTTGCCTGTAAGGGGGTGGACCTTGTCTTTGCCGACCCTGCCGGCGAAGAGGCGGCGGACCACCGTCAGCACCTTGAGTTTCTTGAGGTCTTCCATCGACTGTTTGAACGCGACCTTGTAATACAGTTCGTCGAGGTGGGTGTTGGCGGCCCTGCGACGGATATCCGCCACGGCGTCGTTGATTTGGGCGAGCGTCATCTCGTTGGTGTTCTGGATGTTGACCGTGATGGTGTTGCCCTCGTCCACGTTGCAGGGCATGGAAATGTTGATTTCGCTGATGGTGTCGATGGAGCCGCGCGAGCTGCGGGTGTTGTACTGCAGGTAGGCGTTGAGGTGCGGGGCCGCCTTGAGCCCCTCGATCATCGTCTTGAGCATCAGCGAATTGAAGGTGATATTGCGCCCCGGAAGGTTGTTGGCCTTGAGCGTTTTGTATTCCTCCAAAAACCGCGTCGCGTCCGGCTCGTAGACGAAGGCCGCGTGCGGGATTTCCTCCCAGCTTTTGGCGGTGATATGCGCCACGATTTTGCGCATGATGCGGAAGCGTTCGCGTTCAAAATGCAGGTCTTCCCACAGACCGCTCTTGCCGACCATTTTCACTTTGCTCATTATCTGTCTCCTGTCTGTTCTCCCGGCCGCCTTGGCTGCGTCAAACGGAGAGCAGCGCACCATCCCTTTATAAAGGTTCCGGCACGAATTGTCAAACTTTTTGCCGCACACAGGCCGGCGGCTTGTAACTTTGATGCGTTTGAGCGATAATAAACCTTGCCGGCGTCCGGCCCGTTAAACGGCCGGGGCGCAATTTTAAGCGGGGTGATACGCTGATGTGGACACGAAGCCTATTGAAGCAAAACGCAAAAAACGCTCTGACAGGGCATTACTGGCTGGCGCTGGCCGTCAGTTTCCTGGCGGGGCTGCTCGGCGGGGGTACCTCCGGCGTCGGCAGTTTCGGCGGGATCGGGTGGCGCGAAAATTTCAACAGCAAAACGGAGGGCTTCGACTCCGTCCGGGAGTTCTTTGAGCAAAACCGCGAGGTCTGGATTCCCGTCGTCGCCGTCGTTTCGGTCCTGCTGGCGCTGGCCGTCATCGGCGGCGTTTGTTTCCAAATTTTCTTCGGCAATCCCGTGGGCGTGGGGCACAACCTTTTTTACCTCGAGAACCGCTATGGCAAGGCGGAAATCGGCCACCTGTTCCGCGCGTTCAGGCCTGGCTATATCAACGTGGTGAAAGTGCTGTTCTTTAAGAACCTTTCGATTTTTCTGTGGAGCCTGCTGCTGATTATTCCCGGCATCGTCAAATCCTACGAGTATTTCGCCGTCGGATACATCCTCGCCGAAAACCCGTACATCGACTACCGCCGCGCGCTGGAACTGTCGCGGCAGATGACCGACGGAAAAAAGTGGTACATTTTCGTCCTGCAGCTGAGTTTCATCGGCTGGTGGCTGCTGTGCCTGCTTTCGTGCGGGATGGGGTTCATCTTCCTCAACCCCTATATGCAGGCGACTTTCGCGGAGATGTACTGCGCCCTGCGCGACGCCGCGTTTGAGGCGAACATCACAAGCCCGCAGGAACTGCCGGGGGTCGCGGCGGTTTGAGCAGGCCTCGAAGGTTCCCGCGCGGCCCGCTACGCTTGATATTGGCTTGGATTTATGAATGACCGCTTCGCCGACTACGGCAACAGCATACTGAACCTTTCCTGCTCGATTCTCCGGGCCTACGGCTGCGGCTGCCGGCATCCGACGCTCCCGGCCGCGGACAAACTGCTGGGCAAGGGTTTCAAAAACGTCGTTCTGCTGCTTTTCGACGGGTTGGGAACGGACGCGCTGGAGCATCATCTGCCGGAAGGCAGTTTTCTCCGCCGGCACCAAATCAGCCGGATTTCGTCCGTCTTTCCGCCGACCACCACGGCGGCGACCACGTCTGTCATCAGCGGGCTTTCCCCCGCGGAGCACGGATGGCTGGGCTGGCGTTTATATTTTTCGGAACTCGACGACAATATCGACCTGTTCCCGAACACGGGTTTAGACGGCAAGGCGATAAAGCGCCATGCCGCCAATACTTATCTGCCCAACAAAAATATCATGCAGACGATCAACGAAAGCGGCAAAGCAAGGGCGGTATCGCTGCGCAGCTTCGGCGCGGACGGTTACAAAAGCCGCCGCGGCATGCGCAGGCAAATCCTCGGATTATGCAAAGAGCGCGGCGGGCATTTTATCTATTGCTATGACAGCCAGCCGGACGCGCTGATGCACACGACGGGGTGTTACAGCGAAAAAACAAGGCGCGAAATCATCCGAATCAACCGCGCGGTGCAAAAACTGTGCGCACGGCTGAAAAACACGCTGGTTATGGTCACGGCCGACCACGGGCTGATCGACGCGGCGGATTCCAGGTGCATCCTGGATTACCCGAAACTGGTCGACACGCTGGAGAGGCTCCCGTCCATCGAGCCGAGGGTTTTGAACTGCTTTGTGAAAAAAGGCCGCGATGCGGATTTTATCGCCGAGTGCGGAAATGCGTTCGGGGACGATGTTCTCATCGTTTCCAAAGCGCAGGCGATAGAAAGCGGAATCTTCGGCGACACCGAATCCAACGCCATCCTCGAAAAGCGGCTTGGCGATTATCTGCTTATTCCGGTCACGGCGATGGCGATACACAACACTTACGCCAGCGCGCGGAAGTTTATCGGCGTCCACGCGGGCATCGATAAAAGGGAATTGGAAGTGCCTTTGATCGCGGTGGAAACCTAACGCCCCGGCGGCTACCGCGGAAACACGCGGCGCAAAAAAGGCGGGGTTGAACCCGCCTTTTTTATTGTTCGGACCGGCTGCGGCCTACTCCCTGCCCATGCGGTCGGCGGCGAGAATCGCCGCGAAGACGTCGTCCGGCGTCACGGGGAAGGGCATGTTGCCCATCGTCTCTCCGGGCGCGCAGGCGGCCTCGGCGACCGCGCGGATCTTTTCGGGCGCGGCGTCCTCGACGCCGATATCCGCCAGGCAGACCGGCAGGCCGACCGAGCGGCAGAAGTCGCCGACTTCGCCGATTTCCTCAAGAGGCGCGTTCTCGAGCATCAGCTGGACCAGCACGCCGAAGGCGACCTTTTCGCCGTGGTAGAAACGGTGCGTTTCCTCAAGCACCGTCAGCCCGTCGTGGACGGCGTGCGCCGCGGCGAGGCCGCTGCTTTCGAAACCCAGACCGCTGAGCAGGATGTTCGCCTCGACGATGTTTTCGAGCGCGGGCGTGACGACATTGCACTCGCAGGCGGCGACGGCTTTGAGCGAATCCTCCCGCAGGGTGTCGTAACACTGCCTGGCGACGGCCAGCGCCGCCCGGGTGCTCTTGCCGCCGGGGATGTTGTCGGCGTGCGAGCGCAGGCAGGCGCGCGCCTCGAACCAGGTCGCCAGCGCGTCGCCGATGCCCGCGACGAGGAAGCGTACCGGCGCGTTTGCGATAACCCGCGTGTCGACGAGCACCAAATCAGGGTTTTTATTGAAAAAAATATACTGCGAGAACTGCCCCCGGGCGGTATATACCACCGCGAGCGAACTGCAGGGCGCGTCGGTCGACGCGATGGTCGGCAAGACGATGACCGGTTGCTTTACCGCATGGGCGACCGCCTTGGCGGTGTCGAGGGCTTTGCCCCCGCCGAGGCCGGCGACTGCGCCGCAGCCGCTTTCGCGTACCTGAAGCGAGAACTTCTCAATCTCTCCGAGCGTGCACTCGCCGGAGAAATCGCCGTAGACCAAAGCGGTCTTCCCGCCCGCTTCGACGGCGTTCAGATAAGGCCGCATCCTCGCGCGGTCGTCCTCGTGCGCGATAAAAAACACCTTGTCGCCGTAAGCGGCCAGGTATTCGCCCAGGCGCTCATACTCGCCCTCGCCCTGCACATACTTCGCGGGCGCAATCAAAATCCTTTTCATAAACGTCCTCCTTTGGCGCTGCGGCCGCGTTGTTACGGCGCGCCGGCGATTTTTTTGGCGAAGGCGGCGGCGCCGGCGATTTCCTCTTTGTTCGGGTGGCCGAGGCCGACGACGAGGAAATTGCCGCGGCAGATATATTCTTCCTCGCAGACCTCCACGCCGTTGTCTTTGAGCAGCTGGCGGAGTTTGCCCTGCCCGGTTTTGCCTCCCGCACTCGAACACAGGAGCGCCGCTCTTTTAACGGTATCGCCTTTCAGGCCCGCCGCGTATTCGAGCATGGCCGGGTCGCTCGCGCCGCCGTAGATGCCGCCGACGATAAACAGCGTGTCGACCTGTTCGAGCGCCGGTTTGGTTTTGATGTCTTTCGCCTGCACGCCGAGTGCCGCGGCGACCGCCTCCGCGATTTTTTTCGAGTGCCCGGTTTTGGTCAGATAGATGACTTCGTTTTTCATGACAACTCCCCCTTTTTTGATATTCCGTGTTTTGATTTGCCGTTTGTCTTTGTAAAGTTATTCCGCTTGTCACACCTGTACGGCTCCCCGCAGCTCGTCGAGGAAATAAGCGCGGGTGTTCGCGCGCCTGCCGGCGGCGTCGGTGACCTCCAGACGGATGTAGACATCCTCCGGGTCTACCGCGAAGCGCGCCTGCGTCAGCGTTTCGCCCGCGCGCGCGTTCGCGACGCCGCTGCGGCGGCCGGCCGTGTTCAGGGTGATTCTCACCGCCGGCGAACAGGCGACGGAAACCTCTCCGCCGCCGACAGACAGCGCCTCGATCAGCGGCCCGGCGGAGGCGTAGTAATCCCCCGACACGAACGCCCGCATCACCTCGGCATATTCGAGTTTTTCCGCCTGCAGCATCACGAAACCGCCGAAGGAATCGTTGAACGGGTCGTCGAAACCGAACCTGTTGTGGTTGTCGTCGGCGGCGACGCAGCCCAGCCGCCTGCCGCGGCGCAGCAGGGTGTCGTAGACCTGCGTCTGGTTGCCGTCGATACCGGCGCGGTGATAGCAGGTGTAGTTGAAAATTTCCATCGCGTTCAGGCCTTGCAGAAAACGGTAGTCGTCGAGCGTCTGCAGCGACCAGTAGGGGTGGTTGTAAATGACGGCAAAGCCCCTGCGGCGAAGTTCGGCGATATAGCCGTTGATGCCGGCGTGATCGCCGTAGGCGGGTTTCGCCTCCAAAACCTCACGCGGACCGCCGTCGAGCGCAATGATGCCGAAATGATAGCAGGGCCTCCTGTGCCCCGGCTCAGCCGACTCGTCCGCGATGCCCGCCTCATAGCCGTTGAGCGCGAGGAAACCGTCCCCGCTCAGACCGTTGTGGCCGATAAAACGCTCGTGGTCGGTGAAGGCGACGATCGAATAGCCGCGTTTCATATACTCGTCTTTGAGTTCTTCGGGCGTCAGTTTGCCGTCGGAATAGACGCTGTGGCAGTGCAGGTTCGCTTTGTAAAAGTTCCCTTTTCCCCCGAGCAGGTCCATGCGCATTCAATACCCCCCTTACGGTCTTATTCCGGTTCCGGCAGCCCGGCGAGCCGCGCGAAACGGCGCTGGCTTTCGGTGACGAACTTCTCTTTCGGCGCGAAGGTTTTATCAAATTCCGCCGCCGCGTTTGCGTCGCAGTGATAGGCATCGCCCTCGAAAAAGCGGCCGGCGCAGTCCGCAAGGGCGTTGGTGACCAGTTCGAGCGCCTGCAAGGCGGGATGAAAGGAGCCTTCCGCCGTCGCGATGCCGAACGCCTCCGCCGGGCGGAAGCCGAAACGGGCGTAATACGCGGGGTCGCCGTAGATGAGCACGGCGCCGTAACCGAGCGCGGCCGCTTCTTTGAGCGAACAGCGGACCAGCGCGGAGCCGACGCCCCGTTTCTGATAAGCGGGCAGCACGCTCAGCGGGCCGAAGGTCAGCGTTTCGCGTTTCTGTCCGCCGGAGGTCTCGACGGCCGAGCGGGCATAAACGATGCTGCCGGCCAGTTCGCCGTTCAAAGTGGCGACAAAGTCGAGTTCGGGGATAAAGTCCGGATGCCTGCGCAGCGTATGCAGCAGGTAGTGTTCGTCGCAGCCGGGCACGTTGAGGTTCCAGAACGCCTCGCGCGTGAGTTCCTCCACCGCGCGGTATTCCTCCGGCCGCTCGTTTCGGATGCCGATGTCTGTCATGGCGCTTCCTTTCATATCCATGCCGCCGAATTGCGGCAGAGCGACGATATGGCAAGGCCGCGAACGGTTGGGCGTATTTCTATCGGCCTTTGTTCAACAGACAGAATTATCATACTATCTGCGCCGGCTGCTGGCAACAACAAAAAAGCCCCGGACGGATCCATATGCCGTCCGGAGCCGAACCGTACGCAAAGCGCCGGCCGCTACGCCGTCTGCTCGAACTGCGAGTTGTACAGTTCGGCGTAAAAGCCGTTGCGCGCGAGCAGCTGCTCATGGTTCCCCTGTTCGACGATGTCGCCGTCGCGCATGACCAGGATGGTGTCGGCGTTTTTGATGGTCGAAAGCCGGTGCGCGATGATAAAACTCGTGCGCCCTTCCATGAGGTGGTCCATGGCCTGCTGAATACGGATTTCCGTCCTGGTGTCGACCGAGGAGGTGGCTTCGTCAAGTATCAGGACAGGTTTGTCGGCAAGAATCGCCCTGGCGATGGTCAGCAGCTGCTTCTGCCCGGAGGAAACGTTGTTCGCCTCCTCGTTGAGCTCCATATCGTATCCGCCCGGCAAAGCCTGGATAAAGTGATGAGCGTGCGCGGCTTTCGCCGCCGCGATGACTTCCTCGTCTGTCGCGTCGAGGCGGCCGTAGCGGATGTTCTCCATCACGGTACCGTTGAACAGCCAGGTGTCCTGCAGCACCATGCCGAACGCGGAGCGCAGGTCCCGCCGGTTGTACCGGCGGATATCCTGCCCGTCGAGCAGAATCGAGCCGGAGTCGACGTCATAGAAGCGCATCAGCAGTTTGACCAGCGTCGTCTTGCCCGCGCCGGTCGGGCCGACGATGGCGATCTTCTGCCCGGGGGCTGCCCTGGTCGAAAAATCGTGGATGACCGGCTGCTCGCTGTCGTAGCCGAAACGGACGTTCCTGAACTCCACCGAGCCCTTGACGTTTGAAACGGGCGCGGCGTTTTCGATCGTCTGTTCCTCTTCCTTTTCACCCAAAAATTCGAAAACACGCTCGGCAGCCGCAGCCATGGACTGGAGCATATTCATCACCTGCGCCATCTGCTGCAGGGGCTGCATAAAACTTTTGACATACTGGACAAAGGCCTGGATATCGCCGATGGTAATGGTGCCTCTGATGGCGAGAAAAGCGCCCGAAATGACCACGCCCACATAGCCGAGGTTGCCGATAAAAATGATGACGGGGTGCATCAGGCCGGACAGGAACTGCGATTTCCACGCCGATTGATAGAGCACTTCGTTGGTTTCGTGAAAAGTCTTCGCAACGTCGTCCTCTTTGTTAAACGCTTTGACGACCGTCTGCCCGCCGTAGACTTCCTCCACCTGGCCGTTGATATGGCCGAGGTACTTCTGCTGGGTTTGGAAATGCTTCTGCGATTTTTTCACAATGAAGCCGATGAAGCCGACGCTCACCGGCAGCAGGACGAACGTAATGAGCGTCATCAGGGGGCTGATGGTCAGCATCATGACGATGACGCCGATAATGGTCGCCGTCGAGGTGATCAGCTGCGTGACGCTTTGGTTGAGGCCCATACCGAGGGTGTCGACGTCGTTGGTAATGCGCGAAAGCACCTCGCCGTGGGTTTTCGACTCGAAATATTTCATCGGCATCCGGTTGATTTTTTCGGCAATGTCGCGGCGCAGCTGATAGCACAGCTTCTGCGTAATGGTGGCCATGGTGTAGCCCTGCAGGAAGATGAAGGCCGCTCCGACGGCATAGATGGCCAGCGTGGTCAGCAGGACCTGCGCGATGGCGGCAAAGTCGATGCCGCCCGTGCCGGCGATTTTGGCCCGGAGCCCTTCGGCCAGATAAGTCGTCGCCCTGCCCATTACCTTGGGCCCGATGACGTTGAACACCGTTCCGGTAATTGCTGCGAGTATCACGAAAACGACGGCGACGCGGTACTTGCCCATGTAGCGGACAATATCCCTGACGGCATTTTTGAAGTTTTTCGGCTTTTCGCCCGGCATCATTCTGCCGGCGGGCCCGCCCATGGAGCCGCGCGGTCTGGGCGCCTGCGCCCTGTTTTTTTCTTCCATATCAGGCTCCGTTCCGCCGCATACAGCGGCTGAATATATACGGGATGAAATAGTGCCGGTTTTGATAATGTCCTCTTCCGGCTTACATCTGTTCGAGTTCCTGCGCCGAAAGCTGCGACTGCGCAATCTGGCGGTAAACCTCGCAGTTTTCCATCAGCTGCCGGTGCGTGCCGATACCGGCGACGGCGCCCTCGTCGAGCACGACGATCTGGTCGGCGTGCATGACGGTGCTGATGCGCTGCGCGACGATGATGACGGTCGCGTCGGCCACGATGGGCGCGAGCGCTTTGCGCAGCGCCAGGTCAGTTTTGAAATCCAGCGCCGAAAAGCTGTCGTCGAAAATATAGATCTTCGGTTTTTTCGCGATAGCCCGTGCAATGGATAGCCGCTGTTTCTGGCCGCCGGACACGTTGTTGCCTTCCTGCGCGATTTCGGAGTCATAGCCCCCTTCTTTTTCTTCGATAAAATCCGCGGCCTGGGCGATTTGCGCGGCGGCGCGGATTTCCCCGTCCGAAGCGTCCGGCGCGCCGAAGCGCAGGTTGTAGGCGACCGTGCCGGAGAAAAGCACTCCTTTCTGCGGCACGTAGCCGATCATATCGCGCAAGTCGCGCTGCCTCAGTTTCCTGACGTCTTTGCCGTCGACGGTGACCGCGCCGGCCGTCACGTCGTAAAAGCGGGGTATCAGGTTCACCAGCGTGGACTTCCCGCAGCCGGTGGAGCCGACGACCGCCGTAATCTGCCCGGGCGCCGCTGTGAAATCGATGTCCGAAAGGGTGTTTTCCTCGGCGCCGGGGTAGGCGAACGCGACGTGTTCAAAGCGCACGACGCCTTTTTTGACGTCAATGGTCTCGGGGTTTTCGGGGTCCTGCACGGAAGGCGCCGTTTTGATGACTTCGTCGATGCGGTTGGCCGCCACGGAGGCCCGCGGCACCATGATGGACAGGATGGTCAGCATCAGGAAGCCCATGACGATCATAATCGCGTAAGTCAGAAACGCGGTCATCGCGCCGACCTGAAGGGAGCCCCTGTCAATGTTCTTTGCCGATATCCAGACGATTGAAACCGCAAGGGTAAACATCGCCAGCATCAGCAGGGGCATCATCAGGCTCATCATGCGGTTGGTAAAGAGCATCGTCCTGGTCAGGTTTTTGTTCGATTTTTCAAAGCGGTCCTCTTCCTCTTTTTCCCTGCCGAAAGCGCGGATAACGGGCAGGCCGCCGAGAATCTCGCGCGAAATCAGGTTGACTTTGTCAATGAGGGTCTGCATCATTTTGAATTTCGGCATCGTGACGGCGACCAAAGCGGCGACCACCGACAAGATCACGCCGATGGCGACCGCGACGATCCACCACATATTGGCGCCTGTCCGCGCCACCATGATGATACCGCCGAGGGAAAGAATCGGCGCGTAAAACATCAGCCGGAGCATCATGCCCGTGACAAACTGCACCTGCTGGATATCGTTGGTGCTGCGCGTAATCAGGGAGGCCGTCGAGTACTGGTCGATATCGTGGCTGGAAAAACGGATGACGCGGTTGAAGACCTTTTCGCGCAGATCCCTGCCGATGCCCGCGCCGGTAATGGAGGCCAGGTAACCGACCCCGACGACGGCGACGGCCGACAACAGCGTAATCGCCAGCATCTTGAGCCCCACCGTCCACAGATAGGCCGTTTGTATCGCGTTGACGTCCTTGCCCAGGCGGGCATATTCCGCGGCGACGAAAGCGACGGCGGACGAATGGATGATGGAATCGCCTAAAGTGGAAAGTTTGGCGTTCATCTGTTCGCGGACGGGGAATATCGCGTTCCTGATGACGGGCAGCAGGCTCTCGGGCAGCGAACCGATGAGCGCCTGAATGCCGGAGGTGTCGATATGCAGCGCCGACAGGACGGCCTTAAAATCCACCTTGTCCGTATCGATGAGGTTCGTCAGTTGCGTTTGCCCGGAGCCGCCGAAAGCGTTAAGGAGGTTCACTGCGCCGTCGAGCGTCATTTTTTCAATTAAAGGCGTGACGTCCGCCCGTCCGAAGCCGAATTTTTCCGCCGCCGTTTCCCAGTCGACGGCCGAAATCAGAGAGGCAAGCGACTGCCTGAGTTCCCCGTCCGTGATACCGGACCCCGCCAGCAGCGCGCCTAAGTCGATATTGAGAATCTTGCCCAGGGCGGCGGTGTCGAGTTTTGACGAATCGATAAGTTTGGAAAATGCGGAGGAATCCGGGCCGCCCGCTTGGAGCCGGGACAGTTTTTTAAGCGTGTCCGCCGTGACGGCGTTCAGCAGGCCGGTGACCGTCTCCCGCCTGAATCCCGTCTTCGCCTGCACGGCCTGCCAGTCGACGGCCGGCAAAACGGCCGATACCACCGCTTTCAGCTGCGCGTCGGACATACCGCCGAGCATGGACAGGAGGGCCGCCGGGTCCCGCGAGCCGCCGAGGGCTTCCATCAGACTGGGAAAATCGATTTTGGCGTAGTCGACGCTGCCCGAAAGCGCGGCGGGGTCAAGCCCTCCGTCCATCAGGTTGACA